>OGDN01002606.1_pt1 | contig 22504 bp, 22 predicted proteins | sample 1570271 | NCBI WGS metagenome assembly OGDN01 (sample SAMEA4384481, study PRJEB24528) | human gut metagenome | reverse complement strand
TTCCTACCGTAATCAGACCGTCCACTGCCTTTACACCAAGAGGAAGCACCGTATCAATAATTTTTCTTGTCATGGGGTCGGGCGCCGCCGCCTCCACCGGATAAGGGGTTCCCTCTATGACTTCACCATCCAGAGGTCTGCCCAGCCCGTCCAGGGTCTTTCCCAGAAGTTTTTCTCCCGCAACTACCCTTAAGGGGTAGCCTGTATTTTCCACCATACAGCCCAGCCCGATTCCGTCCACGGAATCATAGGGCATCAGCAGTGTCTTTTTATCCTTAAAGCCTACAACCTCCGCCATAACCGCTTTCTGCGTTTTTTCTCCGTTTGGCAGAATCTGGCATAAATCCCCCAGCTTTGCATCCGGGCCGGAAGATTCAATGGTTAAGCCCACTACATTGACTACTTTGCCGAGCCGCTTAAAGAAAGTCTGCTCCGGCACCCTTTTATATTTTTCCAAATCCAGAAAAGGCATCTGCAAACTTTATTCCTCCTTTGACCAGGACAGAAGAACCAGCTTCTGTTTCAGTTCCGAAAGCTCCGTTCCCAGTCCGCAGTCAAAAATACCATTGTCTGTTTCTATCATACATTCGTTTTTGGCAAGTGTCATATCTTCAATAATATCCACATTACAGTTTCCGCTGACTGTCCCTGCCATAATCTGCTTTTTCTGCATACTGACGTAAGGGTAATCCTCTTTGGAAACATGTACGATAAATTCATGTCCACCTTCGATTTTGCGCAGGGTAGAGGAAATCAGATATCCTAAAATGTCCTTATAATTGGAAAGCTCCACATGAAAAATATGCTCATAAATATCCGTGATGGTATCTACAAGCTGCGGTTCCATCTTATCCATTTTTTCTTCATAGACATTCTGGATATTTCGCTTTTTCTCTTCAAATTCCTCTGCAAGCACCTTTGCCTGAGCATCCGCATCCCGTTTTCCGGCAGTATATCCCTGCTTTTTGGCTTCCTCGAAAACCTTTCCCTTTTCCTGCTCTGCCTGCGTCTGTGCCTGTTCCAGTATGGCAACGCTTTCTGCCTGGGCTTTTTCCAGAATACTTGCCGCTTCGTTCTTTGCCTGCTGTAAAATGTCTTCCGCGCTTTCCGTGGAAGCCTTTACCACATTTCCTGATGCCGCTCCCTCTTCACCGTCTGCCAGCAGATTTTCCACCGTTTTTGCATCCAGTCCTGCCTGAAAGCCCTCTGTGCCGGACTGGCGCATCTGGGCTTCCAGCGCTGCCATACGCTTTTTCATCAATTCATTAGTATTGATGACCCGCTTGTCTTCCGTATCTACATTCGTATATACCTGTTTGATTACAAGACCCTTAAACAACGATTTCGTCACCTCCGCCTCTGGAAATGACAATTTCGCCGGAATCCTCCAGCTTTCTGATAATATTTACAATCTTCTGCTGTGCTTCCTCTACGTCCTTCATACGCACAGGTCCCATAAATTCCATATCTTCCTTTATCATAACAGCAAGACGCTTGGACAGGTTGTTGAAGATTGCATTCTGCACCTGCTCGTTTGCCGCCTTCAGGGCAATACCCAAATCGTTGTTATCCACATCACGCAGCACACGCTGGATTGCTCTGTCGTCCAAAAGCAGAATATCCTCGAATACGAACATCTTCTTTCTGATTTCGTCTGCCAGTTCCGGCTCTTCGATTTCCAGAGTTTCCATAATATGACGCTCTGTCCCTCTGTCCACGGTATTTAAAATCTCCACCACTGCGTCTACGCCGCCAATGATGGTGTAATCCTGATTGACAAGACTTGCCAGCTTGGATTCCAGCACCTTTTCCACCTCTTTGATGACATCGGGACTTGTTCTGTCCATAACAGCAATACGCCTTGCCACATCCGCCTGTCTTTCCGGCGGCAGTGCGGAAATTATCATGGCTGCCTGTCCCGGTGACAGATAAGACAGAATCAACGCAATGGTCTGAGGATGCTCGTCCTGAATGAAGTTGATTAACTGGGAAGCATCTGTCTTTCTGACAAACTCGAATGGCTTTACCTGCAGGGATGCTGTCAGCTTTCCGATAACTTCCATTGCCTTGTCCGTGCCCAGTGCCTTATCCAGCAAATCCTTGGCATAGTTGATACCGCCCTCTGCAATATACTGCTGTGCACGACACACCTAATAAAACTCGTTGATAACGTCCTCCTTCACCTGCGGAGTAACGCTTCTTGTATTTGCGATTTCCAGCGTCAGCTCTTCAATTTCCTCTTCCTTCAGATGCTTGAAAATCCCCGCTGAGCGCTCCGGTCCCAGCGCAATCAGAAGGATTGCCGCTTTCTGTATTCCCTTAATTCCATCATCCTTTGCGCCTGCTTTCGGCATATCTATCATCTCCCGCTATTTATTCGTATCCTTAATTCCAGTCATCATTCAGCCAGTTACGCAGCAGATTTGCCGCTGCCTCCGGATTCTCGTCCACAAACTTCTCGATAACCTTTCTGGTTTCGGACTTCGTTTCCACGTCGATATCCTCCAGCTCCGGCTCCGGTGTGGACTGGAGCATATTTTCCACAGACAGCTCCTCTTCTTCCTGCTTTGCCCTTCTGCTCCACATGCTTCTGATTACCACAAAGCCCAGAAGTGCCAGAATCAGAATAATGGTTATGATGCTGACAATATCCGTTCCGGTAACGCTGAAGCCTTCCTTGTCGTAAAAAACAGGTGACTCATAGGCAATAATGGAAATATTGTTCTGGGAAATTCCCGTTGCCATGGCTGCCATCCGGTAATATTCCTCATCCACTTCCTGTCTGACATCCGCACTGTTTGCTTCCTTGAACGCCTCCCAGGTAGTACCCTGTAAAAGTCCCTGGCTTTCTACCGTTTCCTGATGATATTCCCGATAGGAAATCATGGCAATCGCCAGTGAAGAATTGGTATAATTGATGCCCCCTGCCGGAGTAATCTTGTATTCAGAGGACTCATTTGGCAGATAATCCGTAGAGGTTTCTGTCTGGGTAGATTCACTGTTGGAAGCATCCGGGTTCACATAGGTTGTGGTATTGCTTCCGTCATTGGAATCCGTTCCCGGAATCCCGTTTACACCGTTTGTATTTTCCGATTCAAAGACATCCCTGTGGGCATACATGCCCTCATCTCTGCCTTCGTTTGCGTAATATTCCTTAACTGTCTTTTCATAATTGGAATAATCCATATCCAGATAGCTGGTTACTTCAATCAGTCCGTACTGCTTTGTGCCGTAAAGCACCTTTTTCACCTGATTTGCCAGCATGGATTCCGCCTGATTCTTCAATTCCTGCATGGAGCCTGCCACACCGGCTGTGGAATAATCGTCCCCGCCTGTAAACAAAAGCTCGCCGTCTGCATTCAGAATCGTAATATTCGCCGTTGTCGCGTTGCCAAGTGCAGTCGCCACTGCCTTTGCCACATAAGTTGCATTGGAGGTGGTAAAGGTACTGTCCACATCCAGCTGGATAAAAGCGGAGGATTCCTCCTGCTGTGCCCCCAGCGTTCCGTTCTGGGGCGGAATATTCAGAACCACTGTTGCGCTCTTTACAGAATTCATGGATTCAATGGTCTTTTCCAGTTCCTTCTGCCTGAAAATCCGATACTGCTTCTCCTTATCAGAAGAAGTCGTTGACATCCCGCTGCTCATATAATCAGACAGTTTTAAGCTGTCCGATACAACCCCTGCTGCTCCCAGCGCCAGATTTGCCTGATAAAGCTGGCTGGTTTCCACCTCGATTGTCAGGGCATCCGCGGATTCCCTGTGGGTGATTCCCGCATCATCCAGAATATCCACTATCTGCGCGGATTCCGCTGTATTGCTGTATGTACCGATTTTTGTATATTGAGGCTTAGAAAACGCCCAGACCAGAATAGCAAAGGTCAGAACAACTACTGCCACAATCGCAATGATAATTATCTTCTGCTTCTTTGTAAATTTATTCCACCATTCCAATATTTTGGCAGGAATTTCTTTCAGCTTGTCAGCCATGGTATATCTCCCCTGATTCCATTCGTTCACCTTTTGGCGTAAAAATCCTGTTTTTCACGCTATCTCTGCGCAGCAGATTCCCTTAAATCTGAATCTGCATAATCTCTTTATAGGCTTCCAGCAGTTTGTCACGGACAGCTACCGTGTACTGCAATGCTGTGGAAGCCTTCTGCAGCGCAATTGTCAAATCATGGGTGTTTTCCGTTTCTCCCAATGCGAAACGGATTTCCTCGTCCTCCGCATCAGACAGATAACTGTTTGTTGTCTTAATATTATCAATGGCTGTATTCAATACAGATTCAAACAATGTTCCCTCTGCTTCGCCGGTGCTTTTCCGGGTCATTGCCTCCAGACCTGAAATACTGCTTAATCCGCTCTTTCCCTTTACCGCAGACAGCCCTGCAATTGCTGATAAATCCATCTTTTCTCTCCATTTCTGCGCTTCTTAAGCGCATTTATCCCCTTTATTTACCAAGCTCCAGCCCCTGCAGCGCAATGGATTTGCTGGCATTAAAAGCAGTGGAGTTTGCCTCATAGGAACGGCTGGCATCAATCATATTAGTCATTTCCGTAATAATATTCACATTCGGGTAGGTAACATATCCGTTTTCATCCGCATCCGGATGGGAAGGGTCATATGCCTTTGTCATTTCGGTTTCATAATCCTCATAAACACCGCTGACCTTTACACCCTGTCCGGTATAGCCATGGCTGTATGCCGCTTCTCCCAGAACTCTGCTGAAGCTTGTCTGACCACCCTTTTCCGCAAAGGTCACTACTTTTCTTCTGTAAGGCGTACCGTCCTCTGTCCGGGTGGTATTGGCGTTCGCAACGTTTTCTGAAATAATATCCATCCGGTATCTCTGTGCCGTCAGACCGGAGGCATTTATATTAAAGGCTGAAAACATACTCATTTTTCTTTTTACGTCCTTTCTGTTTTTCATTTCCATTACTTCATAACAGTCTGTAAATTGGTAAACTCCTGCTGGATTCCCGTCAGAAGTCCCTGATATTTCAACTGGTTCTCTGCCAGCATGACATTCTCATTTTCAATATCCACATTATTCCCGTCCAGTCTGTAGGAATAATTGCTGTAATCCGTAAAGGTTCTCACGGAAAGATTCTTTGATTTTGCCGCAGATACCTTGGAATCCATAGACTGATACCTGTTGCTTCCAAGCGCCTTCTGCAATACAGATTCAAATGCCACATCCTGCCTCTTATAACCGGGGGTATCCACATTTGCAATATTGTTGGAAATCGCCTGATTTCTAAGCCAGCTGGCATCTGCAGCCTTGTCCAGGATTCTCACATAATCAAATACATTGGTCTGAACCATGTTTTCACTCACTTTCTTTCCAAAATACTATTATCAGTCTATTCTATTATAGAATATTTTTGCAAAAAAACAACAAATTTCGCTTTCATTTTTCAAAAAGCAAAGGGAATCCATTGAAAAACCAACGAATTCCCTTTCTCATATAGTCATTATTTCCTATTTTTACCTACGCTGATTCTGTCTTTTCAGTTCCGCAATCTCATCAAACACCACATCATTGAGTACTTTGATATAGGTTCCCTTCATACCGGAGGAACGGGATTCAATGACACCCGCGCTCTCAAACTTCCGCAGGGCATTGACAATAACGGAACGGGTAATTCCTACCCGGTCAGCAATCTTGCTTGCCACAAGGATGCCCTCCATACCGTTTAACTCGTCAAAAATATGGGTAATTGCTTCCATCTCGGAAAAGGACAATGTACTGATTGCCGATTTTACCACTGCAACCTTTCTGCTCTCCTCTGCGCTCTCCTCGTTGACCGCCCGGAGCATTTCCAGCCCTACAACTGTCGTGCCGTACTCGCAGAGAATAATATCATCAATATCATACTGGCTGTCACACTTGTAAATAAACAGAGTGCCAAGCCGTTCTCCTGCAATCTCAATGGGTGTGATAATTGCCTGGAACTTTTTAATATCCGGGCTTTCAAAGCCCAGGGTTTCCAGATTCACATTCTCCTTTGTAGAAAGAATCCCGAGAAGGCGCTCATTCAACATGCCGTCAATAAATCCGCCCACCTGCTCCTCAATCAGCTCATGAATAGATTCAATGCCTTCCGACTTTCCTACTCCCAGAACCTTTCCCTTGCGGCTGATTACCAGAACATTGGAATTCAAAATTTCACGCATTACTTTACAGATGTCATTAAACACGACCTTACTGGAATTGTTATTGTGCAATAACTTACCGATTTTTCTGGTCTTATCCAACAATTGAACGCTACTCATATCCATTCCTCTCTCTGTTTGTACCTGCGCTGTCTTTTCACAGTATGCAGAAGGTTATAAAGATACAAATGTAGTGTAACACAACTGTATTCAGATTACAATGTTTAAATTATGAATTTAATTGTTTTTTTCATGATTTATTTGACAATTCAGACAAAACATGATATCCACACTGTTCATTGGCGCAGACAAGCCTGTTTCCCTTGATTAACAGCGGCTCTCCGCACTTCGGGCACTTCTGTCCGGAAGGCTTCTGCCATACCATGAAATCGCAGTTTGGATTGTCAATGCATCCGTAATATTTTCTGCCTTTTTTCGTCTTTTTCAGTACAATATCCTTGCCGCACTTCGGACAGGCAACACCGATTTTTTCAAAATAAGGCTTTGTATTGCGGCACTCCGGGAATCCCGGGCAGGCTAAAAATCTGCCGTGGGGACCGTATTTTATCACCATTCTTCTGCCGCAGAGGTCACAGACCTCATCGCTGACCTCATCCGCAATCTTTACCTTGTCCAAATCCTTTTCTGCCAGCTTTACCGCCTCATCCAAATCCGGGTAGAAATTGGAAATGACAGTCTTCCACTTGACGCTTCCCTCTTCCACACCGTCCAGCAGAGCTTCCATATTAGCTGTGAAATTCACATCCACAATGCTCGGGAAGGCTTCCTTCATCATATTGTTGACAACCTCTCCCAGCTCCGTCACATACAGATTCCTGTTTTCCTTGGTAATATAACGTCTTGCAAGGATTGTGGTTATGGTCGGCGCATAGGTACTGGGACGCCCGATTCCAAGCTCCTCCAGCGCCCGGACTAAAGATGCCTCCGTATAATGGGCGGGGGGCTGGGTAAAATGCTGCTTTGGCTCAAACTTTACAAAATCAAGCACACTTTCCGTGCTCAGTGCTCCGCTCAGCACATTTTCTTCTTCTTTATCCTCCTCAGAGGTATATACGCTCATAAAACCATCAAAGGAACAGGAGGAAGCCGACATGGTAAATACCTGCTCTCCTGACTGAATCTTTACAGAAACGGTGTCATACCTTGCCGCGCTCATCCGGCTTGCCACAAAGCGCTTCCAGATAAGCTGATACAGCCGGAATAAATCCCTCGGCAGCTCATCCTTGATTTCCAGCGGAATCCGGTTCGGATCCGTGGGGCGGATTGCCTCATGGGCATCCTGAATCTTCTGGGCATTTTTCTTCTCCGTGGTAACGGCTGCCATATATTTTTCGCCATATTTCTCTTTGATAAACTCTGCTGCCATGCTTTCCGCTTCTTCGGAAACACGGGTGGAATCTGTTCTCAGGTAGGTAATCAGACCGATGGTGCCCTCTCCCTTGATATCCACGCCTTCATAAAGCTGCTGCGCAAGGCGCATGGTTTTCTGGGTGGAAAAATTCAGAACCTTGCTGGCTTCCTGCTGCAAAGTAGAGGTTGTAAAGGGAAAAGGCGGCTTCTTCATCCGTTCTCCCCGCTTTACCTCTGCCACACGGTAGGACTCCCCCTTTAAGGAATCCATGACAGCCTGTACCTCAGATTCTTCTGTCAGGCTCTTCTTCTCGGAGGTTGTTCCGTAATATTTTGCAACAATCGGCTTTTTCTCGCCCTTTACCGCCAAATCCACATCCAGCGTCCAGTATTCCTCCGGCACAAAGGCATTGATTTCATCCTCTCTGTCGCAGATAATCCGAAGCGCTACGGACTGTACACGGCCTGCGCTTAAGCCTCTTTTTATCTTCGCCCATAAAAGAGGAGAAATCCGGTATCCCACCATTCTGTCCAGCGCCCGGCGCGCCTGCTGGGCATCCACCAGATTCATATTGATTTCCCTTGCATTTTTCAGGGATTCCTTTACCGCATTCTTTGTAATCTCATTAAAGGTAATCCGGTAAACCTTCTTGTCCTCTAATTTCAGTGCATAATATAAGTGCCAGGAAATCGCCTCTCCCTCACGGTCCGGGTCAGTTGCGAGGTAGATTTTTTCCGCTTTTTTTACTTCTTTCCGCAGATTTGCCAAAATATCTCCCTTTCCCCTGATTGTAATATATTTCGGCTCATAATCATGCTCCACATCAATTCCCAGTGTACTTTTGGGCAAATCCCTGACATGACCGTTGCTGGCAGCCACTTCATACTGACTTCCCAAAAACTTCTTTATCGTCTTCACTTTCGCGGGTGACTCTACTATTACCAGATATTTTGCCATCTGCTGCTCCCCTTTACTTTTATATAATCGTGAAACACTATACACCAAAAACAAATTTGGTGCAAGGCTTTCTTCATATAAAGCTGTAACACAATGTCTTTTCAGCCATGCCGAAGCGGTAAAGCAAAGAAGTGTTGAAACTTAAGTTTCAACACTTCTTTGGGGTTGGGCTATTCTTTTTTGAATAGAGCAGCTGATAGGGGAATCGAACCCCTGTTTCCGCCGTGAGAGGGCGGCGTCTTAACCGCTTGACCAATCAGCCATAATCCAAGCGCCTTACGCGCGGCACTTGGATATAATACTATATTTTTCTAAAAAAAGCAAGCCCTTTTTTCAATTTTTTTGAGTACCTTTTTCAGTACCCTTTTCGGACATCTATTATTCCCCGGTATAACGGTAAATATAACTGAATGGTTTTTCCTTCTGCTCATTCGTCTTCTCACTAAATGCCACGGAATAGATTCTGTTCCCATACTGGTCATAAGTATACATATCATACCTGTCCCTGAAATAAGTATATTCCATTTCACCGGTAAGAGGCTGGTAGCTTCCCCGATGATAATACCCGTCTGTTATTTCCACTGCAGCAATGCCCTCATTATAGCTGTAGCTGCATTCCCGGTATCTCGAAGAACTGTCATCATAATAGGAATACCAGGTAACTCTGCCATTTCCATCATAGTTGTAAAAATATGTAGTCTGGCTTTCCTCTATTTCTTCATCGATTCTCTGGGATTCTATTGTGTCAGTATATTCTGTCAGACGATTTCCATCATATACATAGCTCCACTCTTCCTCCAGCCAGGAAAGAACCGTGTCCGGCTCGCCGTATGTTTCATACGCGTCATACTCAGTACTGATATTTTCTACAATATTGCCCCTCTCATCATACCGGATTTCCGTTTCTGTAATCACATCTCCTGCTTCGCTGTACGCTGTATAGCTCCATCTGCTGAGACACCCCGTACCCGCATACTCAAAATTCTGTTCCGCTGTACCATCGTAATAACCATTATTGTTAGACGTTATCCGAATTATCTGTTGTCGCGCTTCGCGCAAAACGTAACTGAGCTTCGCGCAAAACGTAACTGAACCGTTACAGAGCCCTGTTTTTTATGCAAAGTTTTATACATTTTTTGCATTTGGCACGAAAAAAGATTTACTTTTTAAAAGATTTAAACCGCCCTCAAACGAATTTGAAAGGCGGTTTAAATCGTGTTTAATCCATATTTAACGGCTATTTTGCTGCCTGCTTTGACAGGTAAATAGCTGCTTTTTTATTATTCAGCACAAAAGCATCATAGTAAATTCTGCCCTCTACAAGCCAGCCGTTAATTCCCTGTGGATTCTCGTGGATCTTGTAATCCGCAAGCTTTACCGGGGAAGTCATAGCCATTGGATGGCAGATTATAAAGTTTGTACCTTTTACAAAGTAATCTGCCGGGGCTACAATGATCGTAGTCTTATCAATAGTTCCCACAGCCCCAGTAACGGCAATTTCCTGGCCTTTATCCCCGGAGGATACGAAATTCTTGTCTAACTTGATTGCTTTGTAGTAGGCGGACGTTACAAAGGCGATACGGCCTTCGGTGGGCACTTTAGCATCAAACAGCACCATGGAGCCTTCCAGAAATGCACTGTATGCTGTTTCTGTGGTAAGTGTCTCCTCTTTGGTATGTGCTACTAACGCTTCGGCCGTGTATTTCGCGATCCTGTAGCGGTCGATCGTAGGAGTTACCACCTCTTTTAATTCCCGCGCCAGTGCTTTGGCTGCGCTCATTGCCATCATGGTGTCTGTTGCGTTTTTACGGTCAATGCTGAAAGTGAAAGACTTGTCCTGTGTCAGTTCCAGTGTCTGCACATCATTCCCAAGCTCCACCGGAGTTCCGTATCGGTTGCTTTTTGCATTGATATCATAATCATTTAAAGGCACTGTTTCAACAGAATAGACATTGACCTTGTTTACTCCATCAAAATCATAATCTTTGTTGACCGCTTTATCTGTAAGAGAATCCTTACTTAACTGTTCGTCGATTGTCTGAGAAAATTTCTCTGCGTAGTTTACCGCCATCGTTTTACCTCCCTGTTAGTTTTTCATTGCTTTGACAAATGCAGTTTCAAAATCATTTTCCGGTTTTCCCCAGAACCCGGTAGAAACTGATTTTCCAAGCCCTTCCGGGGTCTTTCCACGAAGTCTTTCCGTGATTCCATCGGATACCAGTTCCTTAATGGTGGAAATGACCGTTTCCAGGCTTTTAAGTGTACCGGCTTCATCTGTATACTGGATCAGCTCCGCAGCCTTTACGGGGATGCCTTCCTCCGTCAGGCGGTTATTGATCTGGTCTTTCATATTTGCCTTGAAAAGTTCCTTTTTCAACTGGCTGATCTGTTCATCCTTCGAGAGATTGGCGAGGCGTTCCTCTTCCCATTCTTTTCTCTTTTCGTCCAGAATGTCGTTTAACTCATCCCGGGAATAAGTTTTCTCCTCGCTGGAAGCTCCTTCACCCTGATCGGTTCCATCATCCAAACCCTGGATTTTTTCAGCTTTTTCTTTTACCTCATCTGTCTTGGTTTCCTCTGTGCGTTGCGGATCCGCGTTGCTCGTAGGTTCCTCTGTTACTGTCTGGGCTGCTTCCATGCCCATGGCTCCCATGATCTGATCAATGAATCCCATGCTCATCATCCTTTCTTTGTATACTGCTTCATTTGGCGGATACTGGACTGTAATTCTGAACGGATCTGCTTTAACTGACGGTACTTTCTCCGATCTGTGTCCGCTTCTCCGGTTTGTTCCATGCTTCTGATCTGTCCCCGGATCCTGGCTAATTCGTTTTCGTACTGCTGAATCATTAAAAACAGGCTCATGGCTCTAAAACTCGCTTGCAATGATCTTGCGGCACCAGGCTTCTGTAACACCATACTTTTTCGCCAGTGTCTTGTGGTTGCTTCCGTCAAACTCCTGGCGGATCTTCTTATCCCTGAGATAGCGGCATACTTTTTCCTGTTTGGGGATATACAGCTGTACTCCAGAAAATTCCTGTATCAGCTTTTTGAAACCTTCCAGCCCGATGGCTCGGATCAGTGCCTGGCAGTCTTCACCCAAAAGGGCTGCATCCGCTTCACTAAGTTCATTTAATAATTCCTCCGGTGTTTTTCCCATTGTGTAGTTCCTCCACATCCTTGTTTTACTGCTGCTTTTTGATGAGTTCCCGGATACGCCTGGGGCTTACGCCGTACCTTGCCGCAAGTTCTGCCGTTGACGTTTTCCCGGCTTTGTAATCTCTGATGATCCGGCTGTCACGTTCCGCAAGCTCCAATGATGCCAGTTTTGCAACATAAACACGGCTTCCGCCATAGTAGGCGGCCAGCTTGCTGTATGCTTCAAACCCAATGCATTCCGCTATTTCCTTCTGATCCGGTGTTAAAAGGCGGATCTGTGATTCCCTAATAGAAGCGCCCATCTGTCCATCCCTCCATTCTGGATAATATAACAATGGGGAACCGCTTTGACAGACAAAACAGTTCCCCTTACTTTTCGCGCCGCTTTATGACCTGCATTCATTTAAGAGGTGGTAAGCGGTGCGGAATCCACAAATAAACCCTTCACGTTCAACTTCGCCGCGGATCTCTCCCTGCAGTTCCCAGTAGGCTTTTAATTTTTCCAGCAGCTCCTCATCCACGCCTGTTTCCAGGATCTTCTCTAAAAGCCGCTCCTTTTCAAAGAGCTTCGCGTTCTCTTTTCCAAATTCACCCAACTTTACATGGTCTCCGATGATGCAGTAAAGGTTTGCAATATACTTGTTGCTTTCTGTGTGGCAGTCCATGTTGTCGAACATTTTCCAGTAATCCCGTTCTTTATATTCCATCAAATGCTTATACTCGTCATCCGGAGTATAGACCCGGCAGGATGGGCCGTAAGTGTCTTCGATATTCTTTCTTACGGAAGAATAGAAGCAGTTCTTCACTTCCAGCAGCGTCTCCTCCATCCGCTCATAGCTGGAGCAGTCCACGCCAGAGATCAGGCTCTGGGGAAGCCCGCATTCTGCCAGATGTCCAAGCGCGGCATCTTTCAGCACCTGGTTAATCATGGGGATCTTAGCAGTTTCTGTATTTTTCTTCATGTTCATATCCTCCTTTGGCTTTATATCCCTTTTAAAACCGTTCATATCCCTTTTAAAACCGTTTAAAGCATTCGTGATAAGGAAGTCTTTATATATCGCTGAAAACGGATTCCTGCGCCCATCTGCGTCTCATGGTTTGGGAACGGCTGCAAAAAATGATTGCAACACCGGGAACGGTCTGCTATACTATCTGTGAACACTTGTGTTCCGGCTTATGCCGGATGGAATAGTCAGTCTTGCAGGGCTGGCTATTTCTTTTTTGCCCTTCATCAGTACATCCTCCCAAAGAGCTGCTTCTGTGTATCTTTCAGCATCTTTAATGTGACGGCTTCCTTACTGATACGGGCATATTCCAGGGCAATCTCATAAAGCTTGATCGCTGTACGCAGACTTTCAAGATTTGCCATCTGGATCAGAAAGGCAAGGCAGCTTTCCGGCACTCCTGGAAAAATATGCTGCATCTCCTCAACGGTATAGTTGTTTTCTACACGCTTCCTGACAATGATTCTCGTCCGGATCTGGTCAAATTCCCGGCCTTTCTGGCCTGTAAGCATTTGCTTATAGATCTTATCATTGCCAGAAAGAATGATCCCCACATGTGCCTGGTCGTTTAAGTCCCGGATTGCCTGTAAAGCCTGTAAAGACAAGCGGTCGGCCTCATCAATGATGATCAGACGGTTGCTTCCGGAAAGCTGAGAGATAAGTTCCTGCATTACCGCGCTGCGCCTTCCGTCTGTTGCCTGTCCGATCTTATCCGCGATCAGCTTTAATACAGACGTTGCGGATGTGGTGCAGGTATTTACTGTTACCATGGTCACGCCTGCGTTGCTGTCCCTGTAGTGTTCCAGCGCGGTGGTTTTCCCGGCTCCGGCATCCCCTGCAACAAGGGCAATATCGTTATATTTATGGGCATACCAGCAGGCATATAAAACTTCTTTTGTGTTGTAAAGATCAGGATAGTACGTTGTTCCTGAAACGCTGTTTAAACGGTCTTTACTGATGCTTAAAAACTTGTTTAAAATGTCCTGTACCTTCCCGTTATCCCCGGTGTATTTCCCATCCAGGAACTGGGAGATGACAGAAGTAGAAAGCCCGGTCTCTTTGCTGACCTGTTTCTGTGACTTCCCTGTCTGCTTCATAAACTGGGAAAATTCTTCCCGAAATTCTTTCTTTTCCATGTGTTCCTCCTTACTGGTTGCTTGCTTCCATAAGTTTTCCTAAAAGGTTCTCCTCGCGGCTCGTGCGTCTCTGCTTTGTTGATTCCTCCAGGATCTTGCTGTTTTCTGAAAGAACAGGGTTAATGTTCTCAATAGTCTTTGTATGTTCGCCTTCTGTGAACTGCTTTTCTACAAGCTGGTTGCGGGCAACGATTGCCATAACGTCCAGCTCCCTGGTCGGTGCATACTGTTCGACCAGCTTTCTGGCATTCTTTTTTTCTTTCATTGCTTCCCGGATCTGTTCCTGGGTAGTGTGACGGAACGGGGTTCTTACCTTTGCGGCTGCCTTGCAGATCGCACGCATGTTTTCATCAAAAACATTTAATTCATCCATGTTGGACGGGTCATAATTGATGATAACTTTCTCTCCCTGGTGGGCGATAAGATCCGTATGGTAGTAAAATCTTCCCTGGTACTGTACGCCGTTTTTCTGTACGGTTCTTTCGTCAAAGGTTCCGCAGAGGATCCGCAGGATTGACTTGTCATGGACTTCATTCTTTACGGCCAGGTTTTCAAAATATACCTGATCCGGACATTTTCCGTCCATGTCGATTCCGCCAGATGGTGTATTATTGTACTTGTTCATGTGTTTCCCAAGCAGATCTGTGAACTGCTCCATGGTAGGACATTTATCTTTCAGCTTCTCAAAGGTTACCCGCATATCCTCCGGTCGTTTCTTCGCGTCTTTTCCCAGATAGGTGGGGAAAAACTTACAGAAACGGTCTTCCAGGGTTTCCCAGAACCGCTCGATGGGCTTTGCCTGTCCATGGTATGGTGTCGCGTAAATCTGATTGATTCCCAACTGTTTGGTAAGGGAAAGAGGGAAATCTTTATTGAATGATTTCTCTCGGTAATCTTTTCCGTTATCGAAATAAAGTTCTTTAGGAACTCCAAATTCTTCCATTCCTTTCCGGAGGCACTGCTTTATCACGGTTGCGTCTGCGGATTTATCCCGGATAATGAAAGCAATAACCTTGTTGGAACGCGCATCAAAGAAAGCAGTGAGCCATGGGCGGAACACCCGGCCGCGATTGTTTAAAACTGCTACATCCATTAAATGGTGGTCAGAAAACCAGATGTCATTGGAGTGGATGTCTTCCTTGCTTCGTTCCATACATACAAGGGAATCATTGAACGCTTTTTCGCCTTCCCTGTAAAAGATGATTACGGGTTCCGGAATTGTTTTGACTTTTCGTTCAAAGGCCGATACGGAAGGAATCTCTGGATATTCCGTTTTTGTATATTCCCAGCAAATTTCAATACTGCGTTTTTGTAAGGTCATGTACAGGCTATAGAAAAATTCCCATGCATCCTGTGGAATATCCGTCTTACCCCTGTTATGTCCGCCGCGCATGTCAACCAATACAGCAATATCCCCGTTTTTATACTTGCGTTGCCAGCGAAAGAGCTGGGACTTTGTAATCATGCTGTCAGGATTTCGTTCATTAAAATCTTTAATGTAATCATCAGGGGACCGTTGCGACTTCTGATAGTTTTCCACAATTAATGCCTTAAAGTTGGCTTCCTCTCGCTGCTTCCCTGTGAACTGCATCATGTCATTATGAGCTTGTTCCTTTTGTACGTTGTTGTATTTGTCCTGTGCTTCCTGTGGCAGACTTTCCAAAGCAATCTCAATCCGAACACCGCCCCGGCCGATCCCTTCGACATGGCGGTACTCATATTTATTTTTTTTGATAGCCTTTTTAATAGCACTGTCTGTTAAATTTAAAATTTTAGCAACTTCTTTTACTTTTAGCCATGTCAAAGTTCTCACCACCTAATTCTCATCAAGTAGAGCTTTAGTGAGTTCTTCAATGCTGATTCCAGTTACTTTTGAGATGTTATAGATTGCTTTGATTGATGGGTTATGCTTTCCGTTTAAGATTTCACTTATATATAGCTGTGAAAATCCCGTCTTTTCAGCAAGATACTTTTGATTTTTGCCCATCTGAGTAAGGCGTTTATAAATAATCATCCCAAAATGTGACTTTGCTCTCATGCTTATTGGTCTCGGCATTTTTTTCACCCCTTTAGCCGTTGTATCAATGATACATTTCTGTTATATTTAATTGGTAACATAAACATTATAATATGTGCCACACATATTTGTCAACATAATTATGTGTGGCACATATAAAAGGAGGATATATGGAAACAATAGGCGAACGTATTAAATTTGTTAGAAAATCAAATAATAGAACACAAGTTCAATTTGCAAGGGAACTTGGAATCAGCCAGACACATATTAGTAAAATAGAAAAGGGTGTAGAACATCCTTCTGAAATGCTACTACTATTTATATGCTCGATGTACGGTTGTAGCATTGAGTGGTTAAAATCTGGTATAGGGGAATCGAGAAAAGAACCGGAAGATTTAGAAGACGCACTTTTAGCAATATACAAAAAAAATTCATTACGTTTTTATGAGCTTTTATATAAATTACCTATTGGTATAATGTATGATACTACTCAATCCATAAGATTGCTTATTGATATAGCAAAAAATTCTTCTGAATTAAGTGATCTGCGTTCGGAAGGAATTATCCATATGACTTATAACATAGTTAGCTATCTCGCACAAATAGCAAAAATAAATGTAGAGTACAGCAATCATCAAATTAAGGATTTGGGAAGACAGGACGATTTTATTAAAGCAATCGGTAATGAATTGGAACAATTAAAAAATATTACTGAAAATATATAGTGTTGCATTTTTATGTGTCTATATGTATATTTATACAGTGCTGATTTCCTTTATTTTCCCTTAGTCCATTTCTTATAAAATCATACTTAAAAAGTCCGAAAAATACTGATTCAAACGTATTTTTCGGACTTTGTTTAAATTGCTATGAATTCCCTTAGTCAGTTATTTTTGAATGGTTAGTTGCGTTTTGTTCCCTTAGTCAACAATTACGTTGTTTTAAATGCTTTTAAGGAGAAAGCCGCATAAAATAAGGATTTTTTGGGATTTTTAAAGTCTTTTAAGGTTTTTTAAGGGTTCATGAATCACCCAAAGACTAAGGGAATAGTTACATTTTACTCACAGGACAACATCTGTCCCTTTTCATTGTATTCCTCTGTCGCATCTTCTTCCCCATACTCTGAATAGATAATTCTTTTTACCATATTTCCATTACCGTCAAACTCATAGGCATAGCTTTCACCGGTTCTGCTTCCATCTGCCCCTGTCCGCTGCATCTGGGTAACATTTCCAGCCTCATCATACTGATAGGTAATAACATCCCCTGTTTCCTGTCCGTTTCGGTTCAGCCCCAGCTTCTGAACCAGCCGGTTTTCCTCATCATATTCACACAGATAACTTAAGGTAACAGTATCATCCGTATCGCTGTCACTATAACTTATGCCTGCTGCTACTCTTTCCGGCAATGCCTCAATATGCTCCATGACATACTCTATCCGCTCTGTCAGCTTTTCGCTTCCAAGAGCTGCCTCGCCCTCTTCCAGTATCTGCAGTCCCAGGTCAATCTCCCCTGCCTTCAGTGCTTCTGTAGACTTCGCCTGATAGACTTCCGCTCCCTTTTCCCGCAAAAGCCCTGCCATATCTCCCGCATTATCAAGCCCGTTCTGCAAAACCCACTGTGCTTCAGCATAATCGGATTGCTGCAAAAGTTCTTCCACCAGTTCACCGTAAAGTGTAACCAGATTCTCCCTTAACGCATCTCCCCCGGCTTCCTCGACACCCTTTAACAGTATTGCTGCTGCCCTTTCATAATCTCCGGCAGCCTTATAGGAATCGCTCTCCGCCTGATAGATGTCCGCCTTTACTGCCAGAATTTCCTCGGACTGGGTATTCTGATAGCCCTTCTCAATTGCTGCATAGGCCTCGCTGTACTTTCCTGCGGCAGCATATTCCTCTACCAGCTTCTGATAGTATTCTGCCTCTTTTGCAAGCAGCCCCGCCTTTGCTTCCTTGTCCTTCCTGCATGCCTTTACGCCGTCCTCCAGCATATCAATCGCTTTATCCGTCTTATCCAGATTGATATAGCACTCTGCCGCCGCATAATAGATATCCTCTCTGGAAGCATCCAACTGCAGAACCGCCTTGTAATAATCAATGGCGCCCTTGTAGTCCTCCTCTTTCACGCAGGCTTCTGCCAGCTTTTCATTCTTTCCTATTTTATAACCGTCACTGGTAAAATAGAGAGCTGCACCGCTTCCTCCTGCAATCAGAAGCACCAGCACCAAAATCAGGGGCATCTGCTTTCCCTTGCCCTTTTTCTTCGCAGCTGAACTGCTTTCTGTACTTTTCTTCGTTTGCTGTGTTGCCGCTTTGCTTTCCTGCTTATCTTTTGTTGTTTCCTGAGCAGATGTATTCTGCGCTGAATCTGCCTTCTCTGCTCCTTTATTTTCCGTCTTCTCTTCTGTTGTTTCCTGTATGGGCTTATTCTGCACCGGTGCCTCTCCTGCCGTTACAGGGCTTCCGCACTTCGGGCAGAACTTTTCTCCCTCCGCCATCTGATTTCCGCAATGACTGCAAAACATATCTTTTCCCGTTCTTTCTTCTTTTATTTTTTTCTTTTTGATTATTTCTACACATGTGTTACGCATGATAAGTTTGTATCTGCTTATTCTCCCGTATAACGGTACTGATAACCATACCATGCTTCTTCATGGTCTTCAAAAGTAAAAGTACCAACAGCAGAGACTTCATTTCCGAATGCATCCCTGCCATAGGCATTATATTTCGGAACATCCGAATTGATAACATCATATTGATAACTCAGTTCACCTTCCACTGGCTGCCAGATTCCTGTTGCTCCTCCTTCCGTTTCTCCCTCTACTATCACATCGGTAATCCCATAAAGGTAACTGAAATTCTCACTGTTTCCAAAAGAATCCGTTTTCAGCACATTGCTTACCAATCCATCTTCATCATAGCTGTATTCAAGGGTAAAGGCATAAGTATCCATTCCATCCCAATCGCTACGTTCCAACGTACTCTCCACTTTTATACAACGTTCGCCTTCATACTCATAGGAAGCAGTCTGAAGAACTGTATAATTCATGTCCGGATTTTCAGCATTTTCCTTCTTCATTTCATATCTGATGATGTTGCCTTTTTCATCATAAACCCGTTCCCGGGAATAGTCATAAGGATACGGCAAAACCGTTTTCACATCCCTCACCAACTTTCCCTCTGCATTCCACTCATTCGTAATCTCTGTGGTTTTTTCACCCTCTGTCAGCGTCTGGTGAATCAGCTTTCCGTTTGCATCATATTCTTTCGTGCAAACATGATTATCCCCGGTTTCTATGACTTTTATCGGATTCCCATCAGTATCATACTCATATTCATAGTAGTAATCTACATCCAACGTATTGTCAGCATAATCGTATTTCGTTATCGTGCCAGACATTTCTATCACGTTTCCGTCTTCATCATACTCATAGAAAAATTCACTTTCACTTCTAGATGTATCATCGGGCTTTGTTTCTTTCCGTACAAGCTTTCCGAAATCATCATATTTTCTGGTTATAGTATACATCGTCCCCAAAAAGTCAAAAGTAATGCCTTCCTCAGGCAATGCCTCAATATGCTCCTTTACATATGCTTCCCTCTCAGAAAGTACACTGCTTCCCGTGGTCTGAAAGCCTTCCTCTAACAGTTCTATCCCCAGAATTACATCTCCTGCTGCCAGTGCATTATCTGATTTCAACCGGTAAATATCCGCTATTTTCCCAATTAAAGTTCCAGACGCATCCCCGGTTGCCGTAATTCCCTCTGCCAATATCTGCTCTGCTGTATCATAATCTGCAGCCTGAACAGCAGAATCTGCCTCTGCCAGATATAACTGCTCCAACTGATTCTTCAACGCTTCTTCGCCGGTTTCTTCTATTCCCCGCTGTAATACTTCTCTGGCTGCGGCATAATCTCCGCTGTTCTGGTAAGCAGTGCTTTCTGCCTGATAAACATCTGCTCTCTTTGCCAGAAGCTCCTGTGCCCCTGTTTCCTCATAGGCTGCTGTAATCAGAGTATAAGCCTCCTGATAATTTCCAGCCTCCAGATTTCTGTCTATCTGTCCGGAATAAATCTCCACCTGCTTTGCGGTCAGCTTTGCCTTTGCCTCTTCATCCTTTTTGCAGGCTTTTAACCCATCCTGCAGAACTTCCAGTGCCTTGTCTTCTTTTTCCATTCCCAGATAAGCATCTGCCATAGATTCATAAACATCCACAAGAGAAGCATCCAGCTTTAAAACTTCCTTATAATAACTGATTGCATCCTTATACTCCCCGGCATCCATACATTCTTCTGCCAGCTTTTCATTCTTTCCTGTTTTATAACCATCACTGGTAAAATAAAGGGCTGCACCGCTTCCTCCTGCAATGAGAAGTACCAGCACCAAAATCAGGGGCACCAGCTTCCCCTTGCCCTTTTTCTTCGTGTCTGAACTGCCTTCTGTTTTTGCACCACCAGCCTTTGCAGCGGGAGCCTCCTTCTCCGGCACAGTACTTTTCTCCGTTTGCTGCGCTGCCGCTTTGCTTTCCTCTGCTGCCGCTTCCTTCGCCGCTACGGCATTTTCCACTTTGCTTTCCGCTGCCTCTTTTGTTTCTTCAGGTACAGGTGCCCCGCATTTTCCGCAGAATTTCTCTCCCTCTGCGATTTCATTTCCGCACTTACTGCAAAACACTTCTATCTCCTCCTTTTGTCTTCTATTGCTATAAAAATCGAAAACCTCTATCTGTTTTTCGATAACAGCCCTGTTACTTACCTGCCGGTTGAAATACCCTTTCTCCCTGTTGCCACGAAAAAAAGCACATCACGCGAAAATTTTCACGCAATGTGCTTCCCGAAAAAAGGATACACTTATCCCGTCTGTACTTATATTATTAATCTGTCTGTCTGTCTGTCTGTCTGTCTGTCTGTCTGTCTGTAAAATTGTATTTTATCGCTGCCACAGTTACAACCCTCTTTTGCAAAACAAAGTATATTTATTGTACAAAATCTTTTTCAGACCGTCAAGCCAGAAATTACACCCAATTGCTTTCTATTGTCTGCGACAGCCTGATAAACATATCATAATATTTACTTTTGGTCTGATTGATAATGTCCAGTGCAATCGCCTGATTATACGCGTGCGCAACATTATTTCTGGAAGCAAGTGCATCCAGCCATACTTCCTCGTCCTGTATCATTCCCGCCTTATATGCTGTTTTCAGTATCGTTCTGGGCGACCCTGTTGCGCCCTCATCATATCCGAAATTCTCCAGAATTTCCTTCATGGCTTTCCATGACTGTTCAAAACAGATTTCGTATAATCCAACCATTCCCGCTGTTTCTACATTTCCGTATGGCTCATGATAGCGATAAATATCTTCCAGATTTTTCAGTGCCGCTTTAAAATTTTCATACTTTTTCATACAGAATAACCCCCTCCCTGTCAATTGCCTCCAGCAGTTCTTTTCTGACCGGTTTGTCCAAATCAACCACATCAAACTGCAGCAAAGTAGATGTTTTCTCGTCCACATCAAGTATGAAGCGGCTGCTCCGTCCTCCGCAGAAAGCCAGGTCTATATCACTCCGCTCCTTATAATCCCCCCTTGCTCTTGACCCAAAGAGAATCACTTTTTCTACCTGATTCTCCCGGGCCAGTTGCATAATTTCCTTTATTACAGTTTGTTTTATCCCTGTTTTTCCAAATAAAGCATCCTCAACCATAAAGTTCTCCCAAAAGTTAAAAATCAAACAGACTTAACTGATTGGATTCCGGTAAATCTCCCAGAAGTCCCAGTTGTGCCATCAAATCCACCACCGTCTTTGATACCTTGGTTCTCTCCCGGAAATCATCTCTGGAAAGAAAAGGACCATCCTTGGCTGCTTCCACAATGGCATCCGCCGCCTTTTCACCCAGTCCGTCTATACTGCTCAGGGAAGGCATCAGCTTATCCCCCACAATCTGGAAGGAACGGGACTGGGCTTTAAATATATCAATAGGTTCAAACTCAAAGCCTCTGGCGTACATTTCCTGTACCACACGCATATCGCCGTAAGCAAGTTCTTCCTTATTAGATAATGGCTGCGCACCGGCTTCCTTATTTGCCACCGCATCCATCCTTCTCTTATATTCCTTCATAATGGCTTCCATATGCGCCTGCCCCTGACACATCTGCTCATAGGAAAACGCCTTGGCACGGATACTGAAGAAGGCTCCGTAATACGCCAGCGGATAATGAATCTTACAATAGGCAATTCTCCACGCCATCATAACATACGCCGCCGCATGTGCCTTCGGGAACATGTATTCAATCTTCTGGCAGGAATCAATGTACCACTGGGGCACCTTGTGCGCCAGCATATCCTCTTTCCATTCCTCCCACTGACCGCATCTTCCCTTTGCCACCATTCCCTTTCGTACCGCTTCCATGATTTTAAAGGATTTTTCCGGCTCTACTCCCATCTGAATCAGGTAAAGCATAATATCGTCACGGGTACAGATTGCCGTGGAAATCGTTGCCACACCGCTCATAATCAAATCCTGTGCGTTGCCCAGCCACACGTTGGTTCCATGGGACAGCCCGGAAATCCGCACCAAATCTGAAAATGCCTGGGGTTTGGCATCAATAACCATCTGCATTGCGAAATCCGTACCGAACTCCGGGATACCCAATGCGCCCAGCCTTGTCCCACCTATCTGCTCCGGCGTAATCCCCAGTGCATC
>OGDN01002601.1_pt1 | contig 22544 bp, 8 predicted proteins | sample 1570271 | NCBI WGS metagenome assembly OGDN01 (sample SAMEA4384481, study PRJEB24528) | human gut metagenome | reverse complement strand
ACCGTTACCAGACAGCGGCGCTTCTTCAGGTTGGTGATGAGTCAGGTCCGCAGAGAGGGGAGGTTGGATATGGTGAAAATGTGCCGAATGCTACTGTGCAGATCAGAGGACAGACATCAAGCCGTAATGCACAGAAAAACTACAAGATTGAGCTGAAGAAGAACAAAGGAACCTGGCGTGGACAGCGCACAATCAATCTGAATAAACATCAGACAGAGGGAATGCGTTTCCGTAATAAGCTGTCCTACGATCTTCTGAAAGGGATACCGCAGCTGATGTCTCTTAGAACTCAGTTCGTACATTTATATGTAAGAGATCTTACCGAGGGGGACAGCTCAGAATTCCAGGACTATGGATTGTACACACAGGTGGAACAGCTGAACAAGACAGGAATGAAGAACCATGGAATGGATTCGAAAGGACAGTTGTACAAAATTAATTCGTTTGAGTTTTTCCGCTATGAAGATGTAATAAAAAAAGAAGACGATCCGACCTATGACCAGAAAGCCTTTGAAAAGCTCTTGGAGATCAAAGGAAATTCAGATCATACGAAACTGATTCAAATGCTGACAGATCTGAATGATATTTCTCAACCGATTGCGGATATCCTGGATCAATATTTTGACAGAGAAAATCTGACGTACTGGATGGCGTATCAGATACTGACCGGAAATGTAGATACACAGAATCGTAATACATATTTATATAGTCCACAGAATTCGGACACATGGTATCTGATTGCGTGGGATAATGACGGCTCTTTCATGAGAACCGAATACAACATTCAGAATCGTTTCGATCAGGAAAGTTGGGAATGTGGAGTCAGCAATTACTGGGGAAATGTTCTCTTTCAAAGATGTCTGCAGTCCGAGGATTTCCGTGAGGAACTTGACGCGGCGATCCAGGATCTGAGATCCTATCTCAGTGTGGATCGGATCAGTAGTATGATAGAGGAATATCGTACAGTTACTCAGAAGTATTTAAATCAGATGCCGGACCAGATGTATGCACCGTTGACTGAAGCGAAGTATGAAACAATTGCATCGGCAATCCCTTCAGAGGTAGAACAAAATTATAAACTTTATAAGGAGAGCCTGGAAAAGCCAATGCCGTTTTATATCGGAAAACCGGTGATCGAGGGAAATATTTTGAAGTTCAACTGGGACGCATCGTATGACTTTGATGCAGAGACGATCACTTACACAGTTGAACTGGCAAAAGATTATAAGTTTAATGAGATTGTATTTCGTCAGGATAATATTCAAATTCCGGAAGCGGAGACTACAGTTCCGGCAGATGGTCAGTATTTTGTGCGTATCCGTGCGACAAATACATCTGGACAGACGCAGGATGCTTTTGATTATTATGTAACAGACGCTGGAAAGAATTATGGTATGAAATGTTTCTACATTACAGGCGGACAAAACGTTGAGGAAGATATTTATGAGGAATGATTTATCAAAAGAACGCTTCCGTAATGAATGGAAATATCTGATCAGTACCAGTGAGAAAGAATTGCTGGAGCTGAGGATGAAGCATTTGCTGAAAAAGGATCCAAATGCAAAGGGAAATGGTTATATGATCCGCAGCCTCTATTTTGAAGATTATTTCAACAGCGCTTATGCGGAAAAGGAATCTGGTGTCCTGATGCGAAAAAAATACAGGATCCGTATTTATGATTGTAGTGACCGTTCGATCAAGCTGGAGCGGAAGAAGAAATTCGGAAGTTATATTTATAAAGAAAGTGCTCCGCTGACAAAGGAAGAATTCTATAAGATCCTTGATGGAGATTATAAATTTTTGTTAAGCAGTCCGTATTCATTGTGCAGAGAATTTTATGTGGAATGTGTCAGCAATCTCATGCGTCCACGCACGATCGTTGACTATGACCGTGTACCGTGGATCATGGATGAGGGGACAGTCAGGATTACATTTGACAGTGATGTGAGGGCTGCGGTCGGAAGTTATGACATCTTTGATCCGTCCCTTCCGACACTTCCGGTGCTTGAACCGGGGAAACTGGTTATGGAAGTGAAATTCACAGAGATGCTTCCACAGATCGTGCGTGACTTGCTTCCACCAAATGCACAAGAATTCACAGCAGTATCAAAATATGTACTCTGTTATGAAAAATCGCAGTATTTGCATGGATTTGAATATTGGAATGAAACACAGGAGAGAAAACTATTATGAGTATACAAGATATGATTAAGAAGTCGGTGCTGGAATCCGGCGTATTTGACAGCTTTAATGCACCGAAGATGGCAATTTCGCTGATCATTGCATTGCTTCTTGGAGCGGTGATCTATATGGTTTACAGCAAATTTTATGTAGGGGTAATCTTTTCCAGAAGCTTTGCGGTTACTTTGGTCGGAATGACGCTTCTTACCTGTATGGTTACTCTGGCGATCAGTACGAACATTGTGATCTCACTTGGTATGGTCGGAGCGTTGTCTATCGTTCGTTTCCGTACAGCGGTGAAAGATCCGATGGATCTGCTATATCTTTTCTGGGCGATCACTACAGGAATCACAACCGGAGCAGGAATGTATGTGCTGGCTCTGATCGCGGCAGTTGTGATGATCGCAATGATCTTTTTGTTCTATCATAAGCAGCAGAAAGGCAGAATCTATATCGCCGTGATCCATTATCAGGGAGATGAAGCCGGTGATGAGATCATCCGCAGCTTTGGCAGAATGAAATACTTCATAAAGTCAAAGACGATGCGTGGGGAGAAAACAGAGATGGCAGTTGAGGTATTCTGTCGGCAGAATGATCTCGATTTCACAGAGAGGATCCGGAAGATCACAAATGTAGAAGATATTACATTGATCCAGTATAATGGAGAGTATCACGGATAAAATGAAAAGATTATAACTGGTTGATTTATGCGGTAATCACAAGCCGAATAGATTCTTTGAATCGAAGAAAAACGCTTAGTAAGAGCCTTGCTTCGGCAAGGCTCTTATTTTGTGGAAAAGGAGATGGTGTAAAGGTTCCACATCTTGCAGCCAGTGAAATTGTAATAAATAATTTTATGGTGAGTGGTTTGGCGAGCCGATCGATAACTGACAATGCAGGCTGGCATACGCAAAATACACAGATTTTCTATCCAGCAATATTGACGTATGAAAAACTTTATGGTATTTTGTTTTTGATAAAAATAGAAATTATTTAAAGGCAAACCTGCTGAAAGGCAGGGACGCAAAGCCAGAAGGGGCTAAAGTCAAAAAGTTTGACCAGGTCAGCCGGTTGCCACTGTTTTCATATCATATATAGAAAAGATGTGAAAACGGAAGAGATTTCGATAACTTTTATACTATACGGATGTGTGATTTTGAAGAAATGTAGTAGGGACACTGGCATATTTTGGCATGTGTTCTTTTTTGTATGCCAAAATGGCAAAATGGGTAAGAAAACTGGCAGGGACAGGTTCTCTGTATACAGATAAAAGCAGGATGAAGAAGGCATAAGACGGAGAGAGGATTTTTATAAAATGAAAAATTATGAAGACAAAATATATTCATTAGGTGAGAATGTAACGGGGCAGACACAGGCCATGTTACAGGCCGTACAGAAAACACTGGAAAATAATGGCGGGGTAGGTATAATGACAGGATCTTATGACCAAAACCTGTCTATTTTGTCTGTGAATAATCTGCTGTTGCATAGTACAGGATATACATTCGATACTTTCATGAAACAGACAAAAGGCTCATTGAAAAACTTCTTTTATAATGGGGAAGATATAATGAATCGAGACCGTTTTTCGCAGCTTCACGGATCAGGGGAAGCACAGATCCTTACTGCGGACGGTACCGTGAATAATGTACGGCTTTATAAAGAGGATGCGACAGATGAAGCAGGCAGACAGATCTGGGTTGTGTCCGTACAGGTCAACTGGGATCATGTAAATTTGGCACTGCTCAATGAGGCTATCTATTCCGGCTTCTGGTATTTTGACTGTGACGAAAACAGTGAGATTGTGAATGCAAACTGGAGTCATGAATTCCGAAAAATGCTTGGCTATCATGACACTCTGGACTTTCCGAATAAACTGGAATCCTGGTCAGATCTTCTGCATCCACAGGATAAAGAAAGAGTAATGGTGCAGCTTCAGGCGGCAATTAAGGATAAGACGAACCAGATAAAATACCAGGTAGAGTATCGTATGAGAATGAAGGATAATCAATACCAGTGGTTTCGGGCATCGGCAGAAGTGATACGCCGGCTGGATGGTTCTGCCAGCAGGATTGCCGGGATTTTTATTAATATTGATGCGGAAAAAAAAGAGACCATGCAGGCACAAAAATCTGCTGCTTTCCACCGGGCTTTTACGAAAGCAGATCTGTGCGAGTATTATGTGAATCTGGAAGCGAATACTTTTGATACCTTTAAGGTTGAACCGTCCCTGATGACAGTCTTTGAACAGAGTCATACATGGGATGAACTGATCCGTCATTTTGTGGATTCCTATGTTGTGGAGACAGATAAGAAGGCGGTATCCGCTTTTTACGACCGTGGTTATGTTGCAGAAAGGCTGAAGGGTCTGGAAACAGAACTGGCTTTGGAGTGCCGCATCACTCTGAATGGTGAAGAACGATGGGTCCGTAATGTGATCATACGTGGAGAGATAGAGGATTCAGAATATGCCATGATTTTCCTGCGGGATATTACAGAGGCAAAGGTGGAGAGCGCACGGCATCTGCAAATGGCAGCGGACAATGCTTCCATGGAGCAGCTGATCCAGAGCATTGTGCGTCTGGTTGACCGTTTTGTTGTCTGTGATCTGGAAAATGACAGATATGAATTCTACAACCTGAATGGACAGATGATATATAAACCTTTGGGATTCTATCATGATTTTCAGATACAGGTTCTTGAAAAATATAAGACACTGGAACCATTGGAGACTATGGATATCCTGACAGCACCGGAAAATATCCGGAAGAATCTGAAAAGTGAAAATGATATTTATAAGTTTGAGTACTGCAGCCTGGATGAAAAGACTTATAAGATCGCTTCTTATATTCCTTTGGAATGGAAGAATGGAAAGCTGGAAAAGGTATTGCTGGCATCCATGGATGTGACACAGGAGAAGAAAGCAGAGATTGAATCCCGTCAGGCACTGAAAGAGGCTTACCGGTCCGCAGAAAATGCAAATCGTGCGAAAACAGAATTCCTTTCCAATATGTCCCATGATATCCGGACGCCGATGAATGCCATTGTGGGTCTGACGGCAATCGCAGGAGCAAATATTGAGAGTCAGGACAGAGTCATTGAGTGTCTCAGTAAAATTACAAAATCAAGCCGTCATCTGCTGGGGCTGATTAATGAAGTGCTGGATATGGCACGTATTGAAAGTGGAAAAATGACGCTGGCACAGGAGGATTTCAATCTGCCAGATCTGGTGGATAATCTTATAACACTCACAAAACCGGTGATTGATGAACATAAACACAATTTAGATATACACATTAATCACATTGAACATGAGAGTGTCTGTGGTGATAGCCTGAGAATCCAGCAGGTATTTGTGAATCTGATGAGTAATGCGATCAAGTATACACCGGATGGTGGGAATATTACTTTTTCCATAGAGGAAAAGCCAAATGGATTTTCGGAACTTGGATGCTATGAATTTACGATTGAGGATAATGGAATCGGTATGTCACCGGAATTCCAGAAAATCATGTTTGATCCTTTCAGCCGCGCAGATGACCATCGGACAACCAGAGTTCAGGGAACAGGTCTTGGAATGGCAATCAGCAGAAATATTGTGAACCTGATGAATGGTAATATTAAAGTGGAAAGCACCTTACATAAGGGAACTAAAATTACAGTAACAATTTATCTGGAACTTCAGGAAAAAGAAAAAGAACAGGACAGAAATCTGATGAATCTGCCTGTTCTGGTTGTGGATGATGATAAGACATGTTGTGAAAGTACAGTTGCCACACTGAAAGAAATCGGTATTACAGGTGAATGGGTTCTTTCTGGCAGGGAAGCTGTTGAACGTTGTTATGCACGTCATGAGCTAAAAAATGATTATTTTGCTGTTATCCTGGACTGGAAGATGCCGGAAATGGATGGCATAGAGACAGCCAGACAGATCCGGAAACGGATAGGTAAAGAAATCACCATTATTGTACTGACATCTTATGAATTCAGCGAGATTGAAGAAGAAGCAAAGGCGGCGGGCATAGATGCTTTTATTGCAAAACCGCTGTTCCGTTCCCGGCTGACGGCTACACTGCGGCAGTTTACTTCAGGAAGAAAAGAAAAAACAGCGAGAAATTATTTGGAGAAGCTGTCAGAATCAGACTACACGGGAAAAAGGATTCTGCTGGTTGAGGATAATGAGTTGAACAGAGAAATTGCTGGTGAAATTTTGCAGATGACAGGGGCAGAAGTGGAAACAGCAGAAAATGGAAAAATCGCAGTTGAAAAAGTGGAAGCTTCTCCGGAAGGATTGTATGATCTTGTTTTTATGGATATCCAAATGCCTGTCATGAATGGTTATGAGGCAACTGCAGCAATCAGGAGCCTTCCGGGTGAAAAGGGAAAACTGCCTATTGTTGCCATGACTGCCAATGCTTTTGCAGAAGATGTACAGCTGGCCAAGAACACAGGCATGAATGGACATATCGCGAAACCATTGGATATGAATAAGCTGAATGATGTTCTGGAAAACTGGCTGTGACGGCAGCATTCCTCTTTCCCCCTTCAAGCAGCTATGAAGTGCTTCCGATATATTTTTCACATACGGGTATCAAAGCAGCGATATTTTTCTTGTGCATAGTGGAGTGTGAGAGTATAATAAAATTGTTTTTGGGTAAGGATATAACCCGAATATCCGCTTTACAAATACAGTCATGTCGCTTCAGGTGAGAATATACCGAAGAGGGGAATGCTGAACGTTTCATGAGAGCCTTGCTTTGTCAGGGCTCTTATTTTGTGGAAAAAAAGCGAAATATATAAAGATGAATCATAAGAGATGAAACAGGTGAGATAAAGCATATAAAGATGAAGTATATAAGTTGGAGTATACAGAGATGGAGTATACAGATAATAACGATTACAAATTCGAATTCTATGACGGAAAAGTCTTGACTATAAGGTGAGATACCGATATTCTTACAAAAGAGAGTGAAACTGCAGGAAGGAAATAAAATGAAGAAAAAAACAGGAAAATGGATCAGGCTGGCCGGGATTCTTTTTATCATTGGCGTGCTGACTCTTGTTATATATGGAAGCTTTGCAGCGTATACAAGCTTTAACAGTGTGAAACGAGTGGTGTCTACCGGAACGCAAAGTGATACTATGTTCAGCTCAAACTATCTTTCACAGCTGAATCTGGATGATGTGAATTATCCGGTTAAGCGTATTTCGCTTGCAGAGAAGGACGGAACATGTACCTTTGTCGTTCAGGTTTGCAACTATATCTGGGGGGACAGTAAACGGTATAATCTAAACGATATTACCTATAAGCTAACCGCACAGCTGTATGCAATGGATGGTGGAAAGCTTCCGGACAATATTATAGAGATTAAGATGAATAACGAGTCATTTGATAAAAATGGAACGTGTACCCTGGAGAATCAGGAATTAAAGACCGGAAGTGCAAAGAAAAACGAGTATCGATTTGTGATACCGGCAGACTTAAAGGATAAGGTGAAGATTCAGGTGGTTGCCGAGCCATCCGAAGGGAGTAAGGAGACTGTAAATCGTCAGAAGCTTGCGGCTGTCTTTTCTTTTGCGGATTATGAAGCGGTCAAAAGCTGGACCGGACATTTTCTTGATTCTCAGGCAAATGGACGTACACCAGATGATTATGATGCATTTAATTATGAGATCTCAGGAAATGGAGCAGGAACAGTGACGATGACCTGGCCGGAAAGTCTACAGCTTAGTAAATGGACGACGGGTGGTAATCAGGTGACAAAATCTTATACTTTCGATGTGGATGGTGCGACGACGGCCGTTCAGTTTCAGTTTTACAGAAACCCTGAAAAGCTATCAGAATTAAGTGGAAAAAGCTGGGCAGAGTTGGAAAAATTGGTGACAGTTACTTTTGCAGAAAAGGTTGAAGGAAAATAATGACGAGAAGAAATAGTTGGATAAGACGTGTCATAGCAGTCGCACTGGCGGCAGGTATGGTGATGAGTACGACGTTACCGGCACTGGCAGAACACACAGAGGGATATGAAAGTTCAGTAGAAGCAGAGAATAATTTTGAGGATGGCGATTCTGCGACTTCGGTGATGCAGTCAGCCAGCCAGTCAGAAGCGATTGCGGAAGAAGTACAGCAGGAGACCCGGCCAGAATCGGCTTCAGAAGAAGGCTCAAAGGAGCAGGAGGTTCAGACAGAAGCAGCTACGGAAGAATCGGAGCAGGTTCAATTATCACTGGAGCTTTTGGCAGAGGGGCTGGAGTCTGATGCAGAAAGTCCGAGTCTGAGTCTGGAAGAAGCAGATAAACTATCCGAGAAATTGAAAGTTAATTCGGTCAACAAAACTGTAGAGGTTACAGATGGGGATGGATTAATTTTGTTATCTAATGTTTCTCCAGCAGAGTATCAAGCGTATAATATTCAGTTAATTACAACAACTGGCTGGGATCTTACCCAGCCCGTAACCTTAAATGAAACCAGCTACAAGTTCCTTGGGCTGGGTGATGAAACCTACCCTTATGAAGGAGTGTTTGGACTGGATCAGGGAACCGCTGCCAAACAGTATTCTATAGCAACATCCCGTTCTCTTTTTAATGCACTTTCGACAAACGCAAGTCTTGGAACAATTCCATTTTGTATTTCAGAAAGCACACCTTCCATGCAGGAACCTTTGCTGGCTGGAACGTTAAAAAAGGGCGAAGTGGATGGAACTTTAACCGGTAAAATCGTACTGAGAGATCTGAATTCAGACAAGATATCAAATCCAGTCATTGGTGGTCTGATTGGTACAATGGAAGAAGGAAGCAGCGCCACTCTGACTTTTGAAAATCAGTTTACAAAAGAGCTAACGATCCGTACATCGAGCCATACGGGTCTTTTTTGTAATACAATGGCTGAAAACGCTTCACTGACAGCAGAATTTGAGAAAGCTTCCAATGCAGGAAGCATCAAAGTCGAAGCGACGGAAGCAGGGATGGATGCAGGTGGCTTTGTCGGCCATATGGAGCCGGGTGCAGGATTGACAATCGCAGGAAGCTCCGTAGATCAGGTTACTTCTGATTCCGGAAATGCAGGAGGTCTTGTTGGCAGTGTAACAGATGGAAGCGTTCAGCGAAAAGAACAGACGACAGCCTTTAGTTTTGCAGATACACTTACAGTAAAGGCCGGCAGTACATCAGCAGCCGGCGGACTAATCGGTCACTGGCTTGTTACGAAAGGGAAAACAGTTAGTTGTGATCTTTCTAATTATCAGTTTAAGGGGCTTGTGATTTCCGGCGGGAAGGATGTCGGAGGTCTGGTTGGTGTGCTGAAAAATACCAGCAAAGAGAAGACTGCGATTTCTATTTCAGCAAATACCGCAACTACCGTGACGTCGGAAGTATCAGGTGCAGTTACGAATTTTGGTGGAATAATCGGAACATATCAGTCAGAGCAGATGAACAATACGCTGACGATCAAAGGAGAGTCAGATAATGTGATCGGTGCAAGTACCTCAGGCGGTGCGAAGGTAAGCACTTCTTATGGTGGAATCATTGGTGCCATATCTGGAAGCAGTTATGTTGAGATCGAAAACGTATCAGCAACTACGGCAGATATGAAGAAGGATTCTAAAGCCAGCTTTGGCGGTCTGGTTGGAAAAATGAACGATGGTCTGCTAAACGTTGGGAATGTAACGTTAATAAGCAGCAGTGACCTGTCATCCGATGCCGACAATGTGGATGGTCGGGGTGGCCTGGTGGGACATCTGGTAAAGGGTGTACTGCGTATGCATGGGAAAACAGATTTAAGTGGTCAGAAGATTACGACGGCATACCATCATGTGGGGCAGATCGTGGGAAATAATGATGATGGACTGGTATATGCACTAGGTGATGGCAATGGTCTGAAAACAGACGGAAGTGGATGGAGTTTTACCCGTTATACCGTTGCAGATAGAAGCGGTTCCGATATCGGAAACTGGGGTGCAGTAATACGCCTTGGCGATCAACTGTCTGAAGGAAGCAATGGTGTGTTTACATTTGATGGAGATGCACACACGGTTCAGGTGCATAATGGAACCGGATCAGAGCTTGGCAGTGCCAATGCATTTGCGGCATATGTGCTGGCATTTGATCTCTCAAAGGCATACACAGGAGGAAGCTCCGCGGCGCTGAGCTTTGCTACCCCAATAAATGCGGCAGCACCGCAGACAGTGATACTTAACGAAGATATTGATCTTACCGGCACCGGTATTCTGGGTATTGGTAAAGATAACGGTGTATTTGGTCAGAAATTTCAAGGAACGCTTGAAGGCGAAAATCATAAGATTACCATGGACATTGGGACAACGTATGGTGCAAATGTTTCAGGTACAGAAACAAATGCAGCAGGGCAGCTTTACGCAAAGAGGAGTGATCAGAGAGATGCACATTATAGTCTGGCGCTGATTCCGTTCACTACTGGTGATGTGACAATTCAGGATCTCACAATTGCCGGAACTGTTGCCTGCAGAGTTCCTCAGAATGTAAATGAGGAAGAAAAATTAGATGATATCAGATATCCGGCATTCGTTTCAGCAGCAATCGGTCTGGCAGGCGGGACTACAGCTTTTGAAAATGTGACTGTTAATACCAAAGTATCTGTTGCAGAAGAAGCTGTTGCAAAAAAGCTCCACGTCTGGCAGGCAGGCTTTTTGGGAAGATGTGAAGGTAAGGCATTGACCTTTCAGAATTGTACATGGGGAAGTAATTCCACGCTTACTGATGAACGTACTACCGATAATCAGAGTATTGGTGGTCTGGCAGCGGAAGTGATGGGAGGTTGTGTAGTGTCGGTTGACACTTGTACATTAAGCGGTTCCATCACATCCAAATCTGCTTCCAATGCCAAAGTCGGTGGTCTGATTGCAGTCAGCAGGGGCGAAACACAGAATGGTAACAGTAATTCTTACATATCAGAAGACACAAAGATTAAGATATCAAATCTTCAGGTGAAGAAAGAGAACATTGATACAACGGGTGCAAAAAATACCAGTGGTGGACTTCTTGGCTATCAGTGGAAGAATACGAATGTAGTGTTTGCTGCATCTGCGGACAATACCATAGCCAGCGCAAGCGGAGTCACGATTTCCGGATCCACATTGCATGCAAATGCCCAGTTTGGCGGTCTGGTATATCAGGCAACCGGATACTGGAATGCAATCGCTGCGAACAGCATCATATTTGAAAAAGAGAATGGTACAACAAAATTTACCGGAAAATCAGCGAAGAATGCGCCAAGTGGTCTGCTGGTGGGAATCGGTCTGATCAAAGTGGCACAAAGTGAAAATGTAGAGTCTGCACTGTATCTCGAGGCAGGTACATGGGGAGATGCTTCCGATGCTGCTTATAAGATTGGCAGTGATGCGGTAACGCTTGATATAGGAAACTCAGACTACTTCGATGAACTAGTCGGTACGACAAAGAAGGATGATGCAGGAAACAGCAATGCAGTAGTTTCTCTGGCAGTGCGTGCTGGGGATGGAACAGCAGAGCTTATTGATACAGAAGGTACAGGGAAAAATACCTATACTGGACAGTTAGGCAATTATAAAAATGGAAATACAAGATACTACTACAATCTGGACAGTTACAGGAAGAATAATTCAGAGTTGAATGTGGACAGCGTTCAATCACCGGAAAATCTGGTTTTATGGAGTGTAGCTCAGTATGCGGCAGCAAATATCAGAGAGTGCTTCAGAAAGGGTAAAAAACCGGATGTTACCATCACAGGAAAAATCGATCTGACAGGCTATTCATACTATCCGGTGACACCGCTGGGAGCAGTGAATCTTGGAACGAATCAGACGACGACCAGTCTGAACTTTGATTATGATGGCATGAATGCACAAGAGACGAAAAGTAAGAATAAACCACTGTCAGATTCTGACCATCAGCATTATTTGATGCAGCATGGATTATTTTATCATACCACTCACAACATAGCGGTAAAGAGTACTTCTTTTTCAGGAACGGTAGGAAAGGAAAGTACAGCAGAGACCGGTTCCTACAGTTCCGGTGCATTGATTTATGGAAGCGTAATCGGTGATCCGGTCGGCGATATCGTTGAAATCAGCCTGAATAATGTGACACTGGCTGGAATTCGTGTGACAGAGATAACAAAAGATGGCGCAGCTTATGCACCGCTTCTGATTAATCGTATGGATCAGGCAGTCAAATTAACTGTAAATGCGCTTTCTACAGGAGAAGGTTATACGACAGGAGAAGGATCTGGTAAGACAACAGCTTATGCAGCAAGCAGTCTGATCGGTAAAGTCGGCAGTGCGACGGCAACGAAGCTGACTCTTTCATTTTCCAATATTGCACTGGATGGACGTCTGAAAGAGGATGCATCGAAGTCTACATCCGTTTATAACAATGGGAATGTGACGGTTGACTATCATACAACCCATACAATATTTACCAGGGCAACTCTTTTAGAATCCTTTATGTATTCTTCAGAAGGTACCGGTACGTATAATTTCAACAGTACGGATGATAAGGTCACTTACGGTGTAGAATTGACGAATACAGGAACGACCGGACGCAATCCGGATAAACAGTATCAATATTATGACGGTGACAGCTATATCACAGATGAACAGGGGAAAAATGCCAATGAAGCATATGTGAAATCAAGATATAGCAGCTCGAATTTTATTCGCTACGTCTATACACAGCAGAATATTACAGAGAGCAAGTATGAGCTGGATATTAATCAGAAGACAACCGGTCTTCTGAAGGGATGTGGAACGTATGGAGATCCGTATATTATTGAAGATGCGCATCAGCTGAGTTCACTGGCAGCCTATATTCAGGATCCGGGCAGTGTTTCAAAATTCCAGGCAATTTTCAATTCAAAAGTATTGGAAAATCAGACACAGACTGTAGACGGATATCATCTCCTAAATGGTGCGAACAGTGATGCAACAGGAACAGATATTACTTACACCTGGGAGAACGGAGCCTGGAAGAGCGAGAACGGGAATGCAGCTGATACGGAAAAAGCAACGAATTATCTGCTGAATGCGTATTATAAGATTGATAAGGATATTACTTTGTCAGCAGAAAGCTTTGGCGGACTAGGTACGAAGGAAAATCCGTTCAGCGGAGTCATTGTAGGTGCCTCTCGGAATATTATAGTTGCCTTAACGGGAACTAATGCTAATAAAGACAGCTTTGGAGGTCTGATTGCATATAGCCGGGGAAGTGTCGTAAAAGATCTGATCGTGGATTATTCACAGGCAAAGATCACCATGCAGGCAGACAGTCTTCCGGGGACCAGCAAAAATCCGTTTTTTGGCGGTGTAGTTGGTTACTGCATGGGCGGGGATACAATCATTGATCAGGTGTCAGTAAATTATGGTATAAATTCCGTGACGTTCAGTGAAACTAATCAACAGATGATTGCAGCAGGCGGCTATGTAGGTCTGGTCGGCGGCGCAACCCATGTCACAGAAAATACGGACTACGAAAAGACCGGTGGCGGCGTGGTGTTCCGAAATATGGATGGAACATCCAATACCTTTACGAATGCGTGCGCAGATGCGGCAGCGGTCAATAAAACAGTGAATATGGTAAAGGCAGATGGCACAGCCGATGGAAAATCAGCATCAAACGGTGGAAATTATTTTTACCGTAATCCTTATGTAGGACGTGTACTGGATGGCTATGCCTGTGCGGAAGGATGCACTGTAAATAACACAGATAAAAACTATACCATTCCGACTTTGACAGCAGGAACAAAAGACCTTCAGGTAAGCGATGCAAGTGGAAGCCTGAATGTTACTGTAACCTCTGCCCAGGGATTGTGGCTGCTTTCCGCGATTGTAAACAGCGGCGCAGGGGCGATGGACTCAGGTGGCAGTTACACTGATGTGAACAATCAAGTCGTAGATGCTTATCAATATGGTAAACCACGTACTGCATCCTATGACGGGATCGGAACAGCGACAGGTGCTGCGAATCTTACGGATGAAGCTTATTGGGGTGGAGTTGCAAGTGCTGCAGACAGCGATACGGCAAAGAATCGTGTGTCCTATCTGGTGAAGAATTATACCATAGGAACAGCAGCTGCTCGTCTTGCTGGGAAAAGTACTTCGGCTGATACCAATATTCCGGTTATGCTCACGTTTGCAACAGACAGCATAAATATGAGCAGCTACGGAAATGGTTTCCGGGGAATCGGTTCCAGCTATGGAAATAATAAGAATGTTTGGCATAGTGACTGCAGTATTCCTGAAGTATATCGCCGCAATCTGGTAATTAAGAGCATAAATGCTGATCGGAATGCAGACACGGTGATTACATTAAATATGAATCAGAATGATTATCATACGGAATACAGCAATGGTGTGTGGAAAAATCAGGGTGCCGGACTGTTTGTGGATTTTCACTTTACAGATGGATGTAAGGTAAGTCATCTTAAGATATCAGGAAACATTAAGCTTGGATTATTTGATGAAAAGGGTACGTTAACGTATGTGAAAAAAGGAGACAAGGATATGCATATTGGTGTGGGCGGTTTTGCTGCAAGAACGGCCAATTCCGCTGGTACGGTATCCTTTGATGGTCTTCATCTGGAAGACATAAACGTGTATGGTGGGACTATGACGGGTGGAGCCATTGGTTATATCGATGGATATAGTGAAAAGAAAAGGAATGTATCCTTTATCAACAACTGGACGATTCAGAACGAAAATGTAACAAAATGGGTTAATTACGATGGAAGTACAGGTGGATTAGTAGGCTGGAATGTAGGGCATGGTCAGTTGACGATTACTGGAAATGAAGGCGGTTCTGAAAATGTGAAAAATGTGAATCAGTTATCGGTTACTACACATGCGCAAAGCTTTTCTACAGCTGCTGCTGGTGGTCTTGTGGGTGCGAATGATTACAGTTCCGTAAAAGTAGAGAATGTAAGAGCACAGAATTTGAGTGTTTCAGGTAAGAATCTGCGAGATCTTGGTGGTTTGTTGGCGTCAGGAAGAAAAGATGGTAAGTTCGAAGTGACGAAATGTTCCCTTGCTTCTATGAAGATTACGCTAGAGATTAATTCCAACCAGAAATCTTCAAGTGCCTGCACGGGAGGGATTATCGGATATCACGAAAGACCACTGACGATTTCAGAAGTAGTGATTACGTCGGATTCGGTCATCAATGGTCAGCAATTTACCGGTGGTTTCGTAGGCTACTCAGCTGTCGATGTGACGATTCGTGACAGCAGTGAAGAGAATCTCAATATTAAGACAGATATGAACTGGATCGGTGGATTTATTGGATATGTCAACCCGAACAAAACAGCCACATTCCGAAATTGTCAGGAAAAAAATGTGAATATTCTTGGACGATATACAGGTGGTCTTGTCGGAGCTATGGACGGCAGTATACAGGCATCGAATATGGAATTTATCAATGTAGTAGGAGTAACTAATAATAATTCGGGATTTGCTGCATTGTTAGTTGGTAATACGGAAAACAATACTAAGAATCCGTACACTAACAAAGTCAGTGGATATAATCTGTTAGCAAAGAATTGTAAATTTGGTTATAATAACAAAGCAAAGATAGACGAGTTATCGACTGCAAATATCGAAGAGATAGCTACGTCAGGTTTTTGGATTGGTAAAGTCGGCGAAAAAGGCACAATCAAGCTGGTAGCGGTTGCAGTTCAGGGAAATGTCTTTCCGCAGAAGGATATCGGTACAAAAAATGGAACTGCTGCGATCATTTATGCAGATGCATTCGTGGATCAGACGTATCAGCCGATCAATTCCACAGACAAACTATCTTCATCTGCCAGCCCATGGCTGGATGTTAATCCAAAGAGCGAGGTACCATTTGCTGACGGCACAGTTATGACCGGTAATGGTGTCGGAATGCAAGAAGGCAGTACAACAGCCGGTGCTATTTTAAAGGGCTTACAGGCAGGGACACCTGCTTCTGATGTTTATTGGAATTTACTGGAGAAAAAAGATGAGTTTGCAAACTTCTTAGACTCTAAAAATGATGCCTACGTGACGACGTACAGGAAGGAAGAAAGCGCCACTACCAACGTGAGCGAGAACGTTGATTTCCCGGTACTTGTGGTAAATAACACCGCAGATGTAGATACGATGATCTGGAATTACATAACGGCTATGACGAATGTCAGCAGCGGAACAGATGCAAAACAACAGATCAAGAGCATTACTGCAACAACTTATCAGTGGAATACCACAAAGAGTTCTTTCGAGTCGAAGAGCGAAGAAAATGCGAGCTTAAGTATCAGTCAGGATAGAAAAATCAGCATCGTTCCGAATGCCTACGACAATCAGAACAGTCAGTTTACTTTGCTGGATGTCACCTATGCGAATCCGACCAATAATGAAGCAGAGCCGTTTCATTTGTACATACCGGTGCTGGTGAAAAAGGTACTCTATATCAGCTTCAAGACAAGATTCCTTGCGGGAACTGATTACTGTGCAGCAGATTATCCAATGAATGATGACACAACCAATCACTATGCAACGGCTGGCTTCGATGAACCACTGACTGCTTACATAGAATACAGCTATGAGCAAGATACAAACTGGCAGTCGATGCTGGATAACGGAGAGAATCTGCTGTGGTCTTACGACAAAATCATGGATCTGGCATCGGGGAGTACGGCGGAAGCCGGGAAGACTTTGCTGCCGTCAGGAACACGTCTGACACTGGTAGACAGGCAGACGAAGCAGTATTATACCTATACGACAACTGGTACAGAAAATCTGCATAAATTTGATTTTGCACAGATGAAGACAGCAGATGGACAGACTGCATTTCGTCCGGTCTATATCTGCGACTTACTTAACATGAAGGTTTCAGATCTGGTTACGGAGGAAGCAGAAGGAACAACGTATTATGTAATAGAAAATGATCCGGCTAAAGCAACAGTCAGAGTAGGAACGACCTATTACCGCAGGGCAGAAGAGAACGATAAGGATGCCAGAAAGTATCGTATAACGATCACGGAAGCATCCAAATCTGAGGGATATTATCTGACTGTTCAGGTTCCGGAAACAGCAGGATATTCCGTTATCAACAATCGGTTAAATTATGGAGCGATTTCCCGTAAAGAAGGAACACTTCCGGCTAAAATTACGTCAGATGAAAAGAAGTCCGGATCCGGCTATGTGGTATACAATGGCGTTGAGCAGGAATTTACGGTTTCCACGACTCGTGTTCATAATGGAAGTGAGATGAGTGATACGGTCATGGAAAATGGAGACAGTGTAAAAATAAAATTGCAAAGTACATTGAAGCTGACAGAAGCAGGAAAAGATCGATTTGATAAAGTTGGTCCGTCTGAATTTTATCACAGATTTGATGTCAGTCTGAAAAAATACCTGAAGGAACTAAACGGTGGTGAATATGATGTGATTGGTACGGAGAATGTATCTTATACATATACGCTGAAAGGCAATGGATTGAATGTTAAGAAAGAAGATAAGTTCCAGAATGTAGCAGGACTTGATACATTAACGCTGCAATACGGAGGCAGTGACATGAAAAAAGCACTGGAGAAGGCGAAGGACGATAACACAGCAGTAACAGTTACGGCAGAAATCACACTTACTTATGTGACAGCAGATCATTTTCCGAAGAGAAACACATCGGATACCAGCGACAATAGTGGTCTTTCAGTTATGGCCGTTTCACGTATTGCAAATACGGACAATCAGCTGCCGATTACCACGAATAAACGCACACAAGAAGATACCAAACGCTATTATACGGAGAATCCATCCAGAGCCATTCTGGAGTATTCTGCAATCGCCGGGATTAGTGATGCTACGAGCCAGCTTGGAATTAATCCGAGCGATGCGGTAAATTCTTCTGATACGATTGAAACGAGGGCAAAGTATGATTATTCCAGTGTGGATTCCGCGGTTCTTAAGAAGGCGGCAAAGACTCGGTATACACTGGAACTGTTCCAAAAGAATCAGGACGGAGCTTATGCAGAGAATCCGTTAGAGATTGGAGAATATCTTATGTCTATGCGTATGGAAGCTGCCGGGGAGCTTTCCTCTTCATCAGAAAAAACATCATGCCAGTGGACGAAGTCATTTAACTCAAGTGAGGATAAGCAGGAATTTGCTTATATTGATTTTACGCCGCTTACTGGAGAAGCATTTGAAGCAAAGGGACATACATATGCCAACTATAAGGTGCGCCTGACAGCTGTGCTGCTTGATCAGGGTGGTAAGGAAATTGATGGTACAAAAGCGTCGGATTACATTATCTATACGAACGCGCGCATTTATCAGCAGATTATGGAAACAATGCAGGGCGCAGAAGCCGGAAATAAATGATGCTGACAGAAGAGCAGAAACGAGGTGAGAGGATGCAGGAAAAAAAAAAGGAAGGACTGACCCCGGAGGAATACCGGCAGCAGGCCAGGGATGAGATAAGTAAGGTCAAAAATGAGTGGAAGGTTTTTCTTAGGACAGGTATCATTATGTCTGCTGCGCTGATTGTGATTATTATTGCCTGCATTGCATGGTTTGTCAGTAATAATAAGGTGACGATATCAACGACAAGGGTTCAGTCTGCTGGCAGTGAGTTTGAGCTTGCTGCCGCAGCCAAACCAAATAGTGAAACTTCCGCAGGCGTGTATGATAAGCTGTTGGATGTACCGAAAGGAACTAAAAGCAGCATCAAAAACCAGAACTTTCTGGCAACGGATGGCAGCAATACCTCAATCACCTGGGCAATTACCGATGACAGCAATATGAACAATAATACAGAAGTTGGAATTGAGCCTGGCGCCAGTGGGAAAATGACATTCTATATCATTTCGCATAAGGAGGGATCACTGAGCGTGACACTGGATCTGACGCTGACCGGTTATACGGAAGAGGAAACAGCGGTGACATCATCAAATTTGCAAGAGGCAGATAAGAAGGCGCAGCAGTTACTGGAGGGTCATGTCCTTCTGTTTGCAGGCTATGATTCCGATGCACGTTCTTATAAGGGCTGGATTTCCAAAGATGCCGGTCCCTGGTCGATGCCTTTGGACTCCGAAGGTGTTGTGTTATCCAGAGATGAAAATGGAAAACTGACCTGGTCTGTTCAAAATGCGAAAAAAGATACGGCCTATCCGGTTACACTTTACTGGGTATGGCCGGAAATGCTTGGCTCTTATCTGGTGAAGGATCAAAGCAGCATTGGAAAACGACCGATTTTATTTCCGGAGGATTGGAAGGATGGATCGAATCATCTTACAGAGCTTCCGGAAACATTATTTAAGACCATGTGCAGTTCAGAGGATAATCGATATTTTTACTGGAAAGAGAGTGAAGATTTTAAAGGAACGGTTACAGCAGAGAAACTGAACCAGATGCGAACAGATTTCAATCCGGTCATGTACGGAACACTTGCTGTTTATTATAATCAGGCAGATGAGTATCTGGGCAGCAACGTCCGTTTTATAAAACTGAAGCTGGACGCACAGTGAGCAAGTCGTGAAGCTGGGCTCTGTCAGCAGAGCAGCAGGGATGTATTGCGAATGTCCGCTTTACGCAAAAGCAGACAGAGTCTATTTTACAAGGAGGGAACAGGCAGATGAGCCAGCCGGCAGAAGAACAGCAGGAGCACAGGAAACAAAAGAAGGACTGGAAGCAGGAAAGACGAAAAAGACGGGCTATATGGGCAGTGGTATTGGCGGCACTTGCCCTTCTGGCAGTTCCGGTTCTTGCATGGCTGTACATGCAAAGAAGTATGGAAACTATCACAGAGATAAAGAAACCAGATATACTGAGTATCAAAGCCGGAGATATGCAGGATATAGAGCAGCTGGAGCTTGGCACGATCGATGTCTCCGGGGATCAGAAAACAAAAGATGTGGTGTTTTGTGTATACAGTGCGGAAGCGGGAAAAAGCTATTATCTGCAGCTTGCGCATACTACAAATATTGGCTTTACGTATTCCATCTATAAGACATCATCGCCGATCCAAGACGGTGATATTACGTATCTTGGCAAACAATATAAAAAAGGTGAACTGCTGCCGGGAAATTATCTGAATCTGGCTACGGATGGGAAACACGCCACGAATGCCTATCACAATAATACGTATGGAGAGTACGATCATGTGCAGCAGGCTGCAGAGCCCCTTTACTGGAAATCAAATGTGCAGGAAATGCTTCCGAAGGAGAAGGATGCGAGTGGGGAGTTTTATGTAAATTATTATATTTTGCACATTTCCTGGGATGAAACAGTGCAGAACAACAAAGAAACGGACATGATATATCTCATGGCCGGCTGATATGTCTTTACCTGAATCTGAAAAGCAGTTATCTTTTTTATTGTAAAAATTGTGAAAAGGTGATACTATCATTAATAGTGTGAATACAGGTCATGAAAGTGGATTGTGAAGATCCACTTTATCATTTTAAGAGAGGAAACACAGTGAAAAGAAAGCCAGTTTTTCGAATCGGGACAATACTTTTGTCGGCCGGTTTTGTAATGAGTACTATGAATATAGCAACAGACAGGTTTGTAATGGCGGAGGAAATGCCAATCGTTGAAAAGGAAGAAAACAGTGATATCGTATCGGGAGCTTTTGAAGATCAGGATGCTGCCGGAGCATCGGATCTGCAGGATGATCTGGAAATTCTGGATTCTGGTGAACTGACAGAAGATCAGACAGAAGCTGCGGACGCACAGGATATTTCGAGCGGAATAGAAATTGAAAGAGAAGCAGAAACCATGTTGGAGGAACAGACGGAGGTTGTTCTTCCGCAGAAAAGTGTATTTGTGCCGGCGTCAGAGTTTGTGCCGGTTCTGGAGCGGGAAGACACACTTTTTCTGAATCCGCACGATGGTCTGTACCTTCTTCGTTTCAAAAATGAAGTGGAAATGGAGTATACCATTTTATTTAATCAGGGTGTAAAGGCAGAGGATCTTGCCTTGTATCATTTTGATTCAGAGAAGAACCAAACAGTGGAATCCAAACCTGTGCAGGGCGTAATGGACCTTAGTGAAGACAATAAAGTCCTTTCTCTGAAAGCGGCGGCCCATTCAGATTATGTGCTGGTGATTTCCTATGAGGAAAATTATAAGGAGCTTGGTTATACAGCAAAGATTGTGACTGCACAGCCACAGGAAACAGAAGCGGCAACAGAAACGGAGAGCGAGCCGGAAAAACTGCTCCTCGCTTCTGTAAGGCTGGAGCTGGATTCGGATTTGGAGACGGTTCCGGCTGCATTTTCAGAGTATCTGAAGGATGTTCCGGTTTATTCCGTGACACTTGTTTATTCAGACGGTTCAGAGAAGCTGCTGGAACAGGAGGATGAACGATATGAGCTGTCTGTGGAGTATGAGGATACAAGTGATGCAGATGAGATGGTTCGCAGAACGTACCATGCGGTATTGAAGGAGTATTCGACCGGAAATGTGTTTGAGGATACACAGTATATTGATTTTGGGACAAGAGATCCGGTTGAAATAAAGACAGAAGAGATGACGACGGTAATACTTGAGGGCAGAAAAAAGTGGATTATGGTTCAGTCTGTGCCGTCTGTTACCGGGCGTTATGCAATGAACAGCGATAAGAGTATAGAAGAAATCTATTATGTTGCTGATGATGGAGAGGTAGTCCGCGCGGAAGATATCCTGAAGCTTCAGCAGGGGATTTCCTATCAGTTTCTAATTAAATTGAGCTAGAGCGTGTATCGTCATTTGGTGTATATGCTAAAAATTCTCGTTCTGCCTGTTCTTCCAGGCTCTTTGTATCAACGAGAAATAGAATGCGATTCATCTTTCCGTATTTGACGCCATAAGACTTTCCAATGTCTCTGGACGATGAAAATCATAAAAGTCTCGCAAGCCTTTAAAATAGAGGATTGCGAGACTTTTTTACTTTATAGGAAATTACTCAAAAAGCTGTCAAAGACGGGATATTTGCATATAGAAAGATGGAATCCTGTATTGAGAACCAATCCTATCGAATGAAGGTAATCTGTGGGCACTGCGGAAGGCACTATACCAGACAGCTTTGGAATACCGGTAAGACTGGCAAAAAGCGTCCGACCTGGGGTTGCACAGGAAAGAAAACTGAAAAGTACAGACGGTGTGATTCGAAGAGATAAGAAAAATCCGCTGCATTGATTCTGGCAACAGTATTTGCATTGACATCAGCAACATGTGCATGATATGGTACAGATAATAAGATAGAGAGGCAGCTGTCGCGAAGAACAGTCCTTCCTCTCCATTGATTCACAGAAGACAGGGAAGGAAGAGTAATTGCAGCTATGAAAAAGAGTCTGAGAATGACGGAGGGAAGTATCTCCCAAAAGATCATTTTTTTTGCAATTCCATTGTTTCTGGGAA
>OGDN01002598.1_pt1 | contig 22553 bp, 17 predicted proteins | sample 1570271 | NCBI WGS metagenome assembly OGDN01 (sample SAMEA4384481, study PRJEB24528) | human gut metagenome | reverse complement strand
ATCCTGGAACCATCTACTGCAAAAAGATGATAACCCTGCCACAGCTTTCTTGAAGGGATCTGGCTGTAAAACAGATCAACAGAAAGATAATAAAGTTCCTTGAACAGTGAAGGATTAATGAACTGTCTGGCTTTGGAAAGTGCCTGTTTTGAAACATCCGGAAAAGAAAGCGTGCCCAGTTCTTCTCTGATCTGTGAAAGATTCTGGAACATGGAAGCTTTTGAAGAGAAGAACAGATAAATAATAACTTGCAAAAGTGAAAGTTTTCTTCGCCGTACAAAATGTTTTTCCACCCGATGGGGTTCCAGTTTAACTTGATCTGTGATATAATCTTTAATGGATTGGACGATATTTTTACAAATATTAGTTCGATTCATATGGCATACCTCCTACGTATTGGAATAGATAAATATTTCGCTGGTAACGTAATATTGCTTAATCTATAAACCACATATTTAGGAGGATATGTCAAGATATTTATATAAAAAAATCCAGAATATAAGCCCAGAATCGTTGAATTTTCAGCATTCTGGGCTTAAGTTGACCACATTGGGGTCTGATTCCAATGTGTAAATCAGTTAACGTTTTGTTCAAAACAGGGGGAAGTTAAGATTTAAATTTCTTCCCGCATAACTCCAGCGCTGCAGCAATCACCTGATCCATATCATAATACTTATATTCTCCCAGACGTCCTCCAAAGATTACTTTTTCCTGTGCATCTGCCATTTTCTTATATTCCCTGTACAGATTACTGTTCTTCTCATCATTAACCGGATAATAAGGCTCATCTCCCGGTTTCCATTCAGAGGAATACTCCCGGCTGATGACAGTCTTAGGAAGATCATTTCCATCTTCATCCTTGCCAAACTCAAACCATTTATGCTCAATGATCCTTGTCCATGGTGTTTCACGGTCTGTGTAATTCACAGCAGCATTTCCCTGAAAGTTTGGAATGTCCAGAACTTCATTCTCAAAACGAACAGAACGATATTCTAGATTTCCAAGGCAATAATCAAAATAAGCATCAATTGCTCCAGTATAAACCACTTTTTCGGCAAGCTGGTCATATTCCTGCTTCTTCGCCAGATAATCTTCATTTAATCTGACCTCGATTCCTTCCAGCAGGTTCTCCACCATCTTTGTGTAACCACCCACCGGAATTCCCTGATAAAGCGCATTAAAATAATTATTATCGAAGGTCAAACGTACAGGAAGCCTTTTTATAATAAAAGCCGGCAACTCCTTACAGTCACGTCCCCACTGCTTCTCTGTATATCCTTTTACCAGCTTCTCATAAATATCACGACCCACCAGTGAGATTGCCTGCTCCTCCAGATTCTTTGGTTCCCCTGTGATTTCCTGCTTCTGTTCTTCAATCTTCGCTGCTGCTTCCTCCGGTGTCACTACACCCCACATTTTATTAAACGTATACATATTAAAAGGCATAGAATAAAGCTCACCCTTATAATTTGCCACCGGTGAATTGGTAAAACGGTTAAATGTCGCAAAACGATTGATATAATTCCACACTTTTGCATTATTTGTATGGAAAATATGCGCACCGTATTTATGGACATTAATTTCCTCTATCTTCTCCGTAAAAACATTTCCTGCAATATTCGGTCGCTTATCAATCACCAGAACCGACTTGCCTGCTGCCTTCGCCTCATGAGCAAAAATTGCTCCATATAATCCTGCACCTACCACGAGATAATCATACATTTTATTATTCCCCTTCGTCATACGCATGTCTTAAATAATTCTACTTTATCATACCTTTGATTTTTGATCCTTCATGGAGTCTGACCCCAATCACCCACTGTTCCGAAAATCTGTAGTCCCACAGGCAAGGAAGATCCTCGTGGCTCCTTCTGCGATACGTTTCATCATAGTCTTTTCATGGTTTGAAGAAGCTTCAGAAGTGTATCTGGCTGAAAACCATCCGGGATATAAAGTTTCATTTCCTGAAAGTAGATCATCAGCCGATTGTTTGGCGTATTTGTTCTGTGAATAGGAAATGTTCGCAGAATGAAGAACTTCGCCAAATGTTGCAACAGTTTCCTGTTTTGCTTTAGCCATAGCAGAATAAAGTTCACCCTTATAATTCGCCACCGGTGAATTCGTAAAACGGTTAAATATCGCAAACTGTGTGATATAATTCCATACTTTTGTATTATTTGTATGGAAAATATGCGCACCATATAAACCTGCACCAACAATCAGATAATCATACATTCTATTATTCTCCCTTCATCATACGCATGGCAGCCATACATAATTCTAGATCATTTTTTATTTCTATCAAAAATCCCTGACTTAAAAACGACTTCAAATATATCATGTTCGGAATCTTATATCATTTTCTTTTCAAATGTACTCGAAAGATGTCGAAAATATTTTTTTAATAATTCTTTTAGGTTTTGTTTATACACATTTTATGAAGTGCTACCCCATACTATCAACACTTCTATTTTTTCTTTGTTAATTTTTTCAAAACCTGGCTCTCAATTTCCCATACAAGCGGCTCTTTTAATACTGTCAAAATAATACCATATCCGACAAAGAAAAGAACAGCCGAGAATACCAAAGTTACAAAATTTCCTATTCCCAACATCTTCACCCAGCTTGAACTTACCACTCCAACAACTGTCGCTAATATAACTGCTCCATAACGTACATTCCTGTAAGCTGGTATAACTTCTTTTCTTAATGCAATAAACTGTACTATCCAGACAACACCTTCTGCCACAAGAGTACCAATTGCTGCTCCTGCTGATGCCAATTGCGGAATCAATATTGCATTCAAAATCAGATCAACAACTGCTCCTGCAATTTCCGAATACAACACTACTTTTTCACATCCCAATGGAACCAACATCTGAATCCCCATAATATTAGTCAGACCTATAAACAGAATCGTAGGCATAATAATCTGCATTGGAATAACTGCCGAAATATAAGCATCACCCGACAGAAACAGAATTCCTTCCTTTGCATACAGAATAAAATAGACAGTCAAAGGAACTGCAATGAGAAAAACAAAATTAATCGCCTTTTTCGTAATTCTCCGGAACTCATCCATTTTATGATGTTCTATGTAATAAGATGCTCTCGGCAGCAGCACAGTTCCCAACGAAGTGACAATTCCCAATAATACACTTTTGATTTTTACAGCAGCGTTATAATATCCGACATCAACATCTGCTTTAATAAAACCCAACATTACTGTATCCAAATTTGTATAAACTGTTGTAGCGCATGACATCGCAAAGAAAATCATAATTGGACCCAAATGCCTTCGAAAATTATAGTCTCCAACAGGCTTTACCTGAATGTAACGATGAACATTAACTAAATTACAAATATTCGAAGCTGACGCAGCAAAAATAGAAATTCCACCATAAATAATATAATCACTTTTCTGATGGATCAGCACAAACATAGCAAGAAGTGCTATAAATTTAAATAAAATCGATCTGAGTGTAATATATGTATATTTTTCCAGCCCACGATACAACCAATCCATACCAATCGCATTAAATAACAATGTGGTACTCATAATCAAAAATAATGGACGTTCTGCCTGCAGCCGAGGTACACATCCCAGTGCGATTCCAAATGCAATATATGTTACTACCGTCATACCAACATTAATAACAAAGATTTCCTGCACAGTTCTGGATAATGCAACTTTATCATCCCGTACCTTTGCACACGCCCGGATTCCGTAAGTTGGAATTCCCAGCTGCGCAAACAACGCAAAATAAGCAATCACCGAAGTGGCAAAAGACACTTTTCCAGTCCCCTCCGGTGACAAGATACGCGAAACATATGGAAATGTAATCAATGGAAAAATGAACGATGACATTGTAAGTAATGCATTCATTATGAAATTCTTTTTAATTGAAGTTTGTTTCAAAACTGTTCTCCTTGTGCTTTTTTTACATATTTTGTACGTGCAGCAATAACCCAATATGCGAAATCCTTTTGGGATATATTATAGATAAGCCAAAAGCTTGTCAGTTATCACGGCTAAAATGTGCTGAACATGTATGTTTAACTTCCGCAAGCGACAGAGTTCTGTAAAGCGTAGAATATTAGACTATTTCTATCCATTCAAATATTTCTATTTTTGCACCTAAAATCATTCTTCTCAATTACCATCATGGCCTCATATGTGAACTTCCACTGATTTGTACAACTAAATGTATAAATATCCCATAATTTCAAGCTTTTTGGGGAATATAGTGTAATTTTATTAATGTGTATTTACGACTACTGGTTCAGCTATATTTCCATAGAAAATCCAGTATTTATGCAGGTAAATCGATTTTAGTCGTAAATTTACTGGAAGTTCACATCATACTATTTTCAGTTACTTTGATTAGTCCTTTATTGTTTTTATTGATAAACATTTACACTTTTTATTCTATTTTCGGCCTCTTTAGAATTGAATATTTCTTATTTTGGAAAATTTTTAATCTTCTCTAACACTTAAATCATATCATCTACCCAACAATTTTTATTAAGTATATATCCCCATGAAATTGCGCAAATTACAAATGAAATTATTCTGTCCTGAATACTTACATTCAGCAATAGTATTGTTGTAAGAATAATAAATCCATTCATCATACGATCAAAATAATTTTTGGATTGAATTATACCAACAATAGATTTTATAAACGGAATAATATACCAAATCCCCCAAGTTATTCCACCATATGCAAAAATACTAAGGAGACCACTACTATTTGAAGAATCAATTATATATGAACGTTTTCTATAGATATCAAGTCCCTTTGCATTATTAAACCCGACCCCTAATAAAGGATGGTGCAGAAATGCTCTCAGATTTGCAAACATATCATCAAGTCTAATAAAAAAAGAAGTGCTTTTAACAATTGACTTCTGATATAAAACAAAACTTACTACTGTTATTCCTAACACAAGTACCGTTGCTGCAATAATAAGCCTACTTGATGAGGAGTTTCCATGATGTAAAAACCAATAAAATGCTATGCAAAAAAACACACCAATATATGCATTGTCGGAAAAAACAGTAAACGATGTAACCATTATAACTAACATTTTATATTTATTTGGTTTTTTATAAAAATTCATTTCATAAAATAGCGCAATGATTAACAGATATGCATACATCGGTCCTTCTGTAAAAATCGCAGTATTGGCGACACTAACTCCAAATATATTTGACTGCACTATATAATTTTCTATATAAAAATATATGTTATGTACAGTTGCATATACATTATATCCCCATGGAATAACATCATTTGAATATACTCCAGATGCGTTAACTACTCCAATAATATTAGTAAATATCCAAAGAAACAAACTAACGAGAGCAATAATAAACATCAAATTTGACAACGCTTTCAAAAAAAGCATAATGTTTTCTTTATTCTGAAACAATATCAATAATAATGGAAATGACAATGTTAAAAATAGTAATGATGGTGTTGAGATATTAATCAGAGAAAAGATACCAATATCTAGAATTAAATAAAATAATATTGCATTTTTTGTTCTTCTTTGTATTTTTAATTTTCCAGAATTTCCTACTATCAAAGTTAATACTGCCAATGCCAAGATAATAACAACTTGATTTGATTTTGTTAAAAAAATGTAAACTGTATTTCCCTGAAAAATAACAAATGCAGCATAAACCCATATGAGAAATATCTCTAATTTAAATTTTATACTATCCATAGTCAATTTACACTAAATCCTCGAACCCGGTCTATAAACTTCATGAATTCCCAATCTTCCACTTAACCCATCGTGTATTGCAATCCAACACATATGACGATGCTCCCTATCACGATTTCGGAATATCTTTGCCAATATACTGCAACGTTTAAAATACATCTTAACAGCTGTACCAAACACATTTCTCTTTGGAAAGTACGCCTTCACCAGATCAATCCAGTTCCTTGTATCATAATAATCTTTCCATGATGAACGACGATCATTTCCTATATCGTGATGCATTATACTGCCTGGAACACAATAAATTTCCCCATATTCTCTAATTCTCATACAATACTCCGCATCGTCATAATAAATAAAATACTGTGTTTTTGGAAGACCAATCTTCTCCACAACTGATTTTTTAATACAAGCTCCAACAAATGTAAAAATATCAACCTTGAACAACCTTTTTGAATATACCTGCTCTGGCACCCAGTCAAATTTTACATTAAAAACCCCTTGTTTAACAATGCAACGATGGGACAATTCTCGATTTGCGCCATTGTAAATTGCAGTACAGAGAGCAGCAACATTAACTTGCTTTTTCTTCAGATAAGTATCAGCCTTATGAAGTTCTTCCAACACTTTTGTTTCTGCATAGGCATCATCATCAGCAAGGAACATATAATCACAATCGAGTTTTAATGCCTCTTCTACTCCTCTTGAAAAGCCTCCTGATCCTCCTAAATTCTGTTCATTATGGATAACAACTTTTTTAAAAAAAGATGTTTTTTCTTTCCAACTATCCAGATATTCTTTTGTTCCATCAGTACTCGCATTATTTACAATCACCATAAAATCAGGTTTTACTGTCTGATTTTCATATTTTTTTAACGCAATTCTCAGACAATCAATTCGATTAAATGTACATAAAACTATAGCAATTTTCATATGTTTTTCCTTTTCATTGTTGTTTATCAAATTTTTTCAAAAAATCTATAATGCTAATATATGGTAACGGAAGTTTTAATACACTCTTCAAAAAAATGGATTTACTTCCATTATTTAAAAACTCTGAGACAAAATTCTTAGGTCTCAGAATGTAATATCCAAAACTATGCTGAGCCACCATAGAATGGCTTTCCACATTCAAAAAAGAAAATTCTTTTAAGTGCTTGATTGTGTCTGCCGACGGATAATTGATAAATGTGCTAAATGCCGCTTCACAAACACATGGATTCATTTGAACATTAATCGCATTATCCAATTTTTTAAATTCTTTTACAAATTTGAAAGCAGCATTCTGTAAAGCAATAACGTCTTCCGCACTTTCTTCTGATTGCTCTGGTTTTGCCTGAATGCAGTAATATTTACCAGAAACATCCTTTGCATATTTTCTTGCAGAACCATCAGTAGACAAAAAAAACAGTTCAAACAAATCTGGAGCACTCATTACTTCTCTCATAATCCATTTGTTATAATCATTATCAAAAAGAAACGCCTCCGATTTTACCTTTTCTTTTGCCCGCTTTTCCTTCTTTCCGATGTAATACCCATAGATTTCATTCTCTTCAAAGATATCTTGTAATGCGTTTTGAATAGTCCCATGCCATCCTACATCACATACCGCAATCTTTCCATTGAACTCAACCTGGTTAAGATATCCACGTATATATTCTTCTTGTTGTTTGGATATCTTTTTTATATATGGGTATACTTTATCAAAAAGTTTTTTCTTCTGATGGTCAGATAAAGCATAAACACAATCATATGGATTACTTTCTATTACGGACAAAATTTCATCAATATTCTCCTGTTCCAACTCACAAGACTTTAGCATATTTTGTATAGTAAAATTTGCTCTTGTCACTGTAATACGATTCAATATATCATCCAATGACTTTGCTCTATAAAGAAGCGGAAGTGCTGTCGCTCTTCTTGAAACACGTATTACATGACAAGAAATCTCACAAGGTCGAAACATCTCAAATGCCTTCTCCAAAATAAATCCTTCTCTTGCCAGAAAATACACCTTCGAGATTCTTTTCTCTTTTAACTTTTGAATCAACCACTTACAATATCCATAAAGAACTGGTCCAACAATCTCAAAGCCCATCCTTTCAAAGAAGGATGAATTCGAATTCATATTGTTACGAATAAAAGAATTAACAATATTATAATTATTAGCAATTTCAAGATTCTTTGACATTAGTATTTTCTTATTAAAATACATAGTATCCGAATCATCTCTGTGAATGAGTATTGCGTTAATTCCCATTGACTTAGGCACCAGATAATCACCTTTCAGTGCATCACCAATGTGAACTACTTCTGATGCATTAAGTCTTTCTTCTTCCAGCATAATAGAAAAAAGTGAACCCGTAGCTTTTCTTGCTTTCTGGTCATTTGATAGATATACCTTTGAATAATCATAATATCCGGCATCAAACAATATATCTTTTATAATTTCCAGTGGTAAATACATATCAGAAGTAATAAGAATTTTTTTTCCATTTTTCAAACACCAATTATAAATACCATACATCCTGCGATTTCTTTGGCAAAAGTTCTTTTCCAGAAATATTTCCTGATTTCTAAGCCATTTGCGTTCCTCTTCCGATATCTGCTCAAATTCAGCATAAATTTCATCCAATGATACTTCTTCATTTGACGAATTTTCATTCGCATTTGTTTCTGCTTTCTTCCTAAGTAACAAAATAGGTAACGATTTATTGAAATGCTGATTAAATTCAAATTCTAGAATTTTAAAAATATCATTTGCAGAACGAAGATTGCGTTTAATAAGTGTATCGAAAATATCAAATGAAACGACTTTACATCCACTATTTTGAATTAAACTAATAATCTTATTTAATGAAGTTGCTTCTTTCCCAATTAGTATTTCTTTTACCAATTCCTTCATAAAATATTTCATCCTTTCCACACATTTATAAATTTCCTTCCTTACCATTAACAAGCTCCTACGATATTCACGTCTAACCGTTTCAACGTTTTCTCAAATATCCTAAGACTGTTGATTTCTTCCTCTTATATTCTTCTTTTAATCTCTTTTTCAAACAATTCCCCATGCTCCGCCGCTACCCTTCGAACATTGAACTTGTCATATACATCTTGTAACCCATGTACTATTAATTTCTCTCTTAATTCATTATTCTTATGGATTTGCAACACAGCCTTACTTGCTCCAGCAGCATCATCCACTTCAACTAAAAGCCCATTCTCTCCATCTTCGATAATACTTGGAATAGCATCAACTCGGCTTGCTACAATAGGCTTACCTGCCATCATATATTCTGGCAATACCAATCCAAAGCCCTCCCATCGGCTCAAAAGACATGCAACATCAAAAAGCTCTACATAATTCATCGGATTATCAACCCAGCCTGTAATATATAATCTATCCGATAGACCATTTTTCTTAGCATATTTTCTAATTTCATTCTCCTGTTTGCCATTGCCGACAATAACAAAATAAGCATTTGAAATTTCAAGCTTTACCAATTTTGCCATTTGGATAAACACATCCGGTGCTTTCTGTGAACTTATTCGGCCAACCATACCTACAACAAATGCATTATCAGGTATGCCCAAATCATCCCTTTTTATTTTCCCATGAACGCTTTTTTCGTAAGCCTCAATATCAACGCCATTAAAAATGACATGTAATTTATCTTCACTGCAAATCTTTAGTCCTGATTCCTTTTCTGCATCTGAAATACAAATAATTTTGTCGCAAAATAGCGCTGCAATCTTCTCAATCACTATGTACATTTTCCTTTTCTTATCAGAACATCTCATGTTGAATGCCCAGCCATGCGGATTATAAATACAGTAATTTTTTATGCCTATATCTGCTATACGAGCAAGCGCACCTGCTTTGCTAGAATGAGCATATACAATATCAGGTACATATTTCTTTATTAGTTTTCTTACTTTTTTTATCGCACAGATATCATTCTTCCCAATCTCTCTTGTCATCTCAATTTGCTCAAAACAAGAAACAAGTCCTTCATAATCCTCCTTATGAAAAGCCTGCGAACAAACAAGTATATTTTCAAATTTGTCTTTATCCAAATACTTAAGAAGCATTCGAATATAACGATCAACACCGCCAGCAGCCTGAGCTACATGCAAAATTCGAATTCTTCTCATCATGCCACCGCCTTAACACTGACACAATTATTGCTCGAGATACGCAGTATTAAATCAAAGTCCCCCCCCCGGTTATTTGGGTATAAAAAGCAATGTACTTTTTCTTCATTGCACATGTATTATAAATACGTAATACATCTTGATATGCTTGCTCTGGAAGTCCCTTTGGAAACTCTCTCATAGCATCTTTGATTCTTTTTGCATACTCTTCTGCCGTATCACACACGTATCCATTAATACCATTATGAATCACACTTTTGTTCCCTATTGTATTACTGACTAGAATCAATTTCTTTATATACATATTTTCAATAAGACTCATAGCAATAGCTTCTCCGAGACTACACAATACAAATGCATCTGCACTTTTTGCCATTGATAATGCCTCTTTGCGTGGTTTCCATCCTGTCACTTCAATATTAGGAGCAGTCAATTCATCCTCAAGTTCTCCATTGCCAATCCAAATAAATCTTGCAGTAGGTACTAATTCTGCAATCCTATTAAAAAGCTGTGGCTGTTTTTGAACACATGCTCTTCCAAGTGTAAATACAGTAAATTTATCATTTTTAACAGCTTTTATTCCATCAAGAGAGGCAGAAAGTTCTGTTAGATTTACACCCGTTTCAATGTATGCTGTTCTTTTAGAAAATTTCTTAGCTTCTTCATCTTCACTCTCACAGCAAGTAAGTGTAAGAGCCCTATTCCCAAGAACTTTTTCTGCAAATTTATAAACTGTACTCTTCTTTCCTGGACCCATAAGAATATGTGCATATCCATGAGGTGTATAAACAACTATATTATTCTTACCGCTATACGCTATCCTTCCTAATCCACCCGCAACAGACGAATGCAGATGAATCACATCTGGCTTCACATTTTTTTCAATCTGGCGCAATTCTTTAATTGCTGCAATATCGCTTCTTAAGTTTATTACCCCATTTACACCAACATGCTTCATTTCAATCAAATGTACTTTCTGATTCAAAAATTCCTTATAATTCTTAGGTGTCTGTGGTCTGAGTGAATATGCCAGATAAACCTCAAAATCATCCACCATGTCATTGCAGAGCTGCGAAACATAAGTGAATACTCCTCCACCAAAAGCCTCACAAACCATCAAAATCTTTTTCTTTTCCATTCCTTTACTCCCCTACCTAATTTTTTATTTATACCAAAAATTTCATGCAATCTATTCAGCACAAATAAATTTTCCTTATACCGCTCCATCATTTTTAATCACTCCAACAACCGTCTTCCAAAGTATCTTCACATCCACCCCCAAACTCCACTCATCAATATACTTCGTATCCAGCTTCACCACTTCCTCAAAGTCCGTAATATTACTTCTTCCACTAACCTGCCAAAGTCCGGTCAGGCCGGGGCGGAATGACATTCGGGCTCTGTGGTGTGGTTTGTATTGGTTCCACTCATCCAGTGTGGGGGGTCTTGTGCCTACGAGGCTCATGTCACCTTTGAGAATGTTGACGAACTGAGGGAATTCATCTAGGCTTGTTTTTCTGATGAACTGGCCGATTCCGGTCTTTTTTGTGCCATCAGGAAGTATTTTATTGCCTATGATTCTTGGGTCGAAATCCATTTTGAACATCATTCCGTCACTGATTTTGTTCTGGGACATGAGTTCTTTTTTCCGGGCTTCGGCGTCCATGTACATGCTTCGGAATTTGTACATCTTGAATTTTCTTCCGTTTCTGCCGATTCGCTCCTGTGAGAAGAAGATTGGACCCGGGGAGTTTATGTAGATGATCGGGCCGACTATGATCGTGATCAGCAGAGTGATCAGGCATCCGGCCAGTCCTCCTGCTATGTCCATGAGCCTTTTGACAAATAGTTTCGAAGAATCAGCGTAATTCATGCTTGTTGTGATCACCATGTAGCTGCCGATTTTTTCTACCTGCTGACAACCTGCTGGGATGGAGCCTGCTTTCGTAATTCCTGTGTGAACTGCAATTCCCATTTCCATAAAAGTCGCTGCAAGTTCTCTCGGATAATCGTTTTCGTTGCAAGGTGGGATGAATACTTCATCTACCCATTCGCTGCAGGCAAAGTCTATGATTTCCTCATGGTTGGCAACTATCGAAATACCGGCGATTGTTTTTCCTTTCAGGTCAGCATCCAGTGCTGCTGCCACGATCCGGGTGTATCCCAGACAGCTTTTTGATACAGTCTGTAAAGTCTCTTCCAGCATTTGTTCCGGTGCAAGGATCAGGATGGATTTCTTAGTTGAATGAAATCCTCTTTTCCTCAGGATTTTTTTCCAGATTATTCTGGCTGTATAAGAGATTACGATATAAAAGGGGACCATAATGTAATAGGATATCCGTGAATAGATATCTCCCATCTGGGTGGTAAACAGGTAAAAAGTGGTCACAACTTCTACCAGGATTACATGCTTACAGGTCGCAAGAAACTCATCGAAGTATCCTCTTTTCAATACATTCTTGAAGGAGTCTGATACGATTTCTACAAAGAAATCAATGAGAAGAAAAGCAATCCCCAAAATACGGTAATCCCGGTCCATATATGGATTGCCGGTTCCAAATCGAAATATGTATGCTGCAATAAATGCAAGCTGTATACATAGAATGTCCAACAACATAAAATCCACATACTTGGTCCATTCTCTTCCTTTTTTTCTATACATTCCTTCCTGACTCCTTCTAAATACTTTTCTTTTTCTTCCTATTTCCAGTTCATTCCGATCATATCCAGCTGTCTGATCCGTTCATCGTTTAAGACCATTCCATTTGACTGTGGATGTTTTCGTTTGGATCTTATATTTGATATCCATCTGCCCAGTTTCACACCGTTGACACTGTATGACAGGGGAATATTCAGATTTCCATTTGATTCATAATATTCTTTTGCCAGCTCATATTTCTCATTCCATTGTCTGGCGGTCTTTTTTTCAGTCTGGAATCCGATTTTTCTGAGACGGGCAAGCTGTTCTTCTGCCAGGGCTGTGCGGTGTGTTTCGGTGTTCAGCTGATTGCTGATGTCTGTCAGCCACCTTCCCAGCGGGATTCCCTTGTCTGTGACATACTTTGTCCTGACATTCAGATTTCCATGGGTTCTGTAATATTCTTCTGCTGCCTCAAAATATTCTTCCCACTTCTCTGTGTTTCTGTCCCAGATCATTCCAAGTGTTGCAAGCTGTTCCTGCTGTTCTTTTGTAAGGGACTGATCCAAACCTTTTGTCTTTACCTTTGTACGCAGGTTGCAGATCCATCGGCCGAGTTTGAAGCCATCAGCAGTTTCATATCTTGCTTTGATGTCCAGATTTCCGTGTTCCTGATAATATGTCTGCAGCTCTTTCAGTGCTTCATTCCATCCCTGATCTTTGAAATCCCAGATCATACCGATCTCGTCTAGCTTTCTGACTTTTTCTTCTGTCAGGCTGCCTGCTGCTGTGCCAGAATAAACTCTGCGCTGAGTCTGTATCCAGTTTCCAAGCGTCAGGCCTGTCTCAGTGACATAGCTCTTTGGAATTCTCAGATTTCCTTTTTCCAGATACCACTGTTTCGCGGCAATATAATAGGTTTCCCATGCTGAACTTAAGTTGCTCTGCAGCTTCTGGAAAAGGATCCTGCTGTCTTTTATTTCATCTGTGATCTGGAAATAGCCACGGAAATGTTCGCTTTTTCCATAGCCTTCCGGAAAAAGTATGCATGCTTCTTCCAGTTCTTTTTTCAGACAGTCAATACAGGAAAGACTGTCAAAGTTGTTGACCAGGTCGAAGATAACCGGTGTATTCTGCGAACCTGCTGACAGGGCACGTCCAATCTGCTGAAGGTATATGATGGGAGATACTGTCGGCCGCAGAAGAATAACTCCATCAACGTCATCCACATGAACGCCTTCATTTAACATATTGATGCAAAAAAGAAGCTTGAGATGATCACTGTTGTCACTTTTAAACGCAGCAAATTCTCTTTCTGTGGATGTATCGTTATAGAATGCCGTGTATATCTTCGGCTTTCTGTCTACTCGTTGAAACCAGGCGCAGACCTGATTTTTCATTTCGTCCATATGTTCTTTACCGGAACAAAAGACGATATATTTTCCATTTTTCTTTTCCATGTGCTTCTCAAACACAATGTCCAGTCCCTCTGCCTGTTCCAGTGCGCGGCGCAGCTGCTCAAGCAGTTTCTGGTTCTCTGTGATGAGGCCCTGATTCGATAATGCCTGGATTCTTTTCTTTAACTGTTCCAGTTCTTTCTTATACGAATACATGGCAATCACATATTTCGGTTCCGGGAGTATTCCCCGGACGATAGCTTCTCCGAGTGTCATCTCGGACGCAATCTTTCCATCAAAAATCTCCTCAGCCATATTTCTCTGGTTGTCCAGATAGCGGATATTGGTCGCGGACAGCCCGAGTCTCTTCGCATTTGGACAGGCGTTCAGAAGTTTCCTGACGCTTTTGCCCCATTCTGCGGCACCACAGCGATGAAATTCATCCAGGATGATGTAATCCGGATGCAGGATTTCGATGCTGTCTTCGTTCTTCATCAGACGGCTGTAGGACATGAACTGGATGTTATCAAATTCCATTCCGAGATTCTCCAGCTGTGTCTGATAGATATATTCACTTGGCGAAAGCCATAGAAATTTCTCTGATGGATGTTCCTCTGCCAGCTTAAATGCGATCAGGGATTTCCCTGTGCCTGTGGGATGGATGACTGCTGCCATTTTCTCCCGCTCAAGCATGGCAGTAACTGCGTTATACGCTTCCTGATTGTGTTTGAAAAGATGTATGCTCATTTCGGTATTCCTCCAAAGTACACAAAAAGAGGAATTTAGATTTCGCAGATTGTTTTAATCTGCGAAATGGGCACCGGAAACGTGCATGAGATCAAAGACTAAGAAATGATCCGACCACTGATCTGACCATTTATAGATGAGATAGAAGAAAGCGAATCCAGAATGTTCCGCTTGGTATCCATAGATGGATGGACATATTTATTTAAAGTGATATTTACATTAGAATGGCCAAGCATTTCGCTGACACTTTTGACATCAGCCCCGTTACTGATGCAGTTTGTTGCAAATGTATGGCGCAGTGCGTGAAAGTGAGACTTCTTTATATATGCTTTATTCAGATAAGAATAAAACTTGTACTGATAAGTACGGGGTTCCATCGGGGAAAATTTATTCAACACATAAACCCCATCATCCTTATAAGAGAGAAGAAGTGGAAAGAGAAATTCCGGAATCGGGATCTCGCGGACAGAGCAGAGCGTTTTGGGCGGTCCTTCATACAGAATCGTTTTCTTATCCTCCTGCCCGACCTGAATTCTTTGGACAGTCCTGTTAATATGAATTGTTTTTCTCTGGAAATCGATATCTTCCCACTTTAAGGCACAGATTTCCCCGAGTCTCAGTCCCATATACAGGCATATCAGAATGCCAAGCTTACAGGAATCAAGATCTGAGAGCAGATAGCGGCATAGCTTCTGCTGGTCTGTAGCATTTATTGTCTGCACAGGTTTGGGAATTGTCCGCAGCTTTTCTGTTTTTAAATGAATTTTCGGAGTGCCGCAGTATCGGTTTCCATAAGATAAAATCTGATTCAGCACACAGTAGATACTTTTATATAGACTGGCAGATATCTCCTTTGGCAGGGCTTTCTCTATGATTTCCAGGCTGATCTCGTCTACTGTCAGACTGCCAAAAATATCCCGGATATGCATGGCATAGATGTTGGCATATTTTCTGTAGGTGGAGTACTTGCGATTATCCTTAATATAGATAAGCCACAACTGACCGATTTCATCAAGACTCATATCAGCACTGCCGTTTAGGGGAGCTGTCTGCTCTTTTTGGGAGAGCAGAGTAATCTCAGATTCTTTCTTGCTGTTAAAGAGTTTCTGTTTTACTTCATTATAAGAAGGGGCATATACGGAACGGTATTTTTTGCTTCCATTTATATAGATCAGATATCGGCCTTCCCATCTGCCGTCACTTCTTTTTCGTATGTTTTCTCCTCGTCTTGCCAAAATATAAAACTCCTTTCTATGGCTCCTGACCACGATTCTGACCCGTAATGGAGATACTTTCCAGCAGTCAGATTGATTTTCTTACAAAAAAGCACTAAATAAATTGGTCAGTTTATGTTATAATGTACTAAATAAATAGCCATTTATTGACAAAATAGCTTAATCAGAATATTATATTAGCAGTGATTTGATAAGAAATTTAATAAAATTGGGGAGGTTGGCACGTATGTGCCCATTTCGCAGATTAAAACAATCTGCGAAATCTCTGTACGTGAGTAGTCCATCCGGCGTTTTTCAGATGCGCGGATGGATTTTTTCTCTGTCATTTTAGAACCATTTGTTCTTTTTATTATATTATACTCTGCTCTTTCACGCAAGTAAAATATCAGACAGTTATCGTCCTATCGTTCCTGCCATGGACATGATTTCTAAAATATCTCTGTATAAATAAAATACCCGCCGCGGAAGATATTATGCATATCTGTCCACAGCGGGTGTTTTATAAATTTTCGAAAATCACATCGAATCATCCGGATGATTGTCGATTTATGTTCGAAATCAAAGCAAAAATATCACATTATTTGATAATATTGTTTGAATATATTTTGAAATAAGTATATACTAATAGAAAATGAATTTGGAGGGATAATTATGCTGATAGAATTCAGGTTCAAGAATTATAGATCATTTCGTGATGAGGCGACGCTATCTATGGAAGCAACGGGGCTTGGCCCCTTCAAAAAGAGCTTGATTTCATATGGTTCGTTGAACTTATTACCGAGCGTTGCTATATATGGAAAAAATGGTGGAGGTAAAAGTAATGTAATTCGGGCGTTTTGGCTGGCTGTGCAATTCATTAAAAATGCGCAAAGAACACAGCACGAAAACGCAAAAATACCAGTAATACCATTTGCTTTAAATGATTATTCTGAAGATGAACCAACAGAATTTGAATTTATCTATACTTTAGACGGAATTAAATACTGGTATTCCTTTGCCGCAACGAAGGAAAAGATATATAAAGAATATTTATACCACGCACCAAAAGGACAAAAAGCGTTAGTTTTTAAAAGAGAAAATCAATCATTTATTTTTACAGAGGAAAAGGCAAAGAGAAAGTTAATCAGCGAAACCGTTGCATCGAATCAGTTGTTCTTTTCGTTGGCTTGTACAATGAATGACGCTATTTGCGCAACTGCAATGAAGTGGTTTCGGGAATTGCTTTATTTTTCAAGGGATTATTCAGATATTCCTAAACAGCTGTTGGATTATTCTAATGATGCCAATATGCTGCAGGCGATTTCGGATTATGCCAAAGCTGCGGATCTCGGTATCGAAAGTATGCAATTTGAAATTGACAGTAAGGAAATTAAGGACAATCTAAGTTTTCCCGAGAATATACCAGACGGTATAAAAGCAGCCTTGATTCAGTTTATGCATATTCTGGCAGATACGTCGAGCAACTCAGAAACAAGATTAAAAATGAATGAGGTTAAAGCAATATCGAAACATCAGGGTATCAATGCTAATGGAGAAGCGTTTTTATACCCGTTAGAATTATCGGATGAATCAGACGGAACCAGAAAACTCATGTCTATTGCACCTGCAATCGAGTCAGCACTGAAAAAAGGCGGAGTTCTTATCGTTGATGAAATTGAAAAAGAACTTCATCCAATGTTGGTAGATTTTGTTGTGGCAAAATTCCAGAGTAAGCAGTCTAACCCAAAAGGAGCGCAGCTTATCTTTACGACTCATAACACGGAACTTATGAATATGGAAATCCTGCGTAAGGATCAGTTGTACTTTGCAGACAAAAGCAATGAAGATGGGATATCAGAGCTTTATAGTATTAGTGGATTAGGTACCAGAACTACAGAAAATATCAGAAAGGGATATTTGCTTGGTAAATATGGTGCAACTCCTGATATTGAGATTGAGGAGGTGGAATAATGCCTCGTAAAGTAAAATCTGCCAAACCACTAATCTATGTATTTTGCGAAGGTGAAAGTGAACAGGCATACACTGATTATTTAAAAAAGACTTTCTCGGATGTTGCTGTTTTAAAAAGGCCACCAGATACAGGACTGTTTGAAGAAGCAGAAGCAAAGTTTTCAAAATCTCCCAAATATAAAAACAGCATAGATGTAACAGATGAAATATGGTTTTTTTATGATGTAGAAGAAAAGGATATTCCAAAATGGAATGATAGATTTACGATTATAAAGAAACTTCGTAAATTGAGAAAAAAACAAGGAATACGGGTAAGATTACTAATGACTAGTGGATGTATTGAGTATTGGTTTATGTTGCATTACAAATACTATACTCCGAAACTCATTACCGTTCCTGAAAAGGAAAAGGTTATTAATGAAGTTAAAAAATTAATCCCAACTTACGTAAAAGGAAATTCTGCGGCAACAGAGAAGATTGCAGTCAATTATCAAAAAGCAGTAGAAAATTCAAAGAAAACTGTAAAAGCATTATTGCCAGATGGACTGCCGGGAATAGATGATACAGATGTCAGAAATCAATGGTTAAATACAAAGAGCGTCACATTTTCTAATGTATATGAAGCAATTGAATTTTTACAAAACTGTGGATAAAAATGTATCGTAGCATTTGAGTCAGACTCGATGATAGGAAAGGGGCTGTCTATTTCCCGACAGCCCCTTTCCTATAAAAAGAGCTGTCCGCCTCGAATGCAGATTTCTGCATCCGAAATTCAGACAGCTCTCTGAATTACTCAGATAGAGTAATATTTAATTTCTTAAATTTCAGCCAGTTTCAGCAGATCCGGGATCTTGGATTCCCAGCCAAGTGCCATGATATGTACACCCTGACAGTATGGCTTGCACTCTTTGATGATACGTGCAGCGATCTCAACACCTGTGATACCTGCTTTTGTCTTTTCTTTGTCTGCTTTCAGTTCCTCGAGCATTTCGTCCGGAACATGAATGCCGGCAACATTATTGTTCATGAATTTAGCCATTCCAGCGGACTTAGGAATAATGATACCAACCTGTACAGGTTTTCCGAACTGTTTTGCTTTTTCCATGAATTTGATGAATTTCTCCGGTTCAAATACTGCCTGTGTCTGGAAGTATTCTGCACCTGCAGCTACTTTTCTTTCCATTTTTGCAAGCTGTGCGTCAACGGAATCGCTGCATGGAGATACAACAGCACCCTTGGAGAATTTCGGAGGCTCGCCAACCAGTTCGTTTCCACCAAGATCCACACCGGATTCCAGAAGCTTCACTGTGTGAAGAAGGGATACGGAGTCAAGGTCGAATACAGGTTTTGCCTGTGGGTGATCACCCATCTTTGTATGGTCACCTGTGAGGCAGAGGATGTTGTCAATGCCCAGCATTGCAGCGCTGAGAAGATCAGACTCCAGAGCGATACGGTTTCTGTCACGGCATGCAAGCTGGAAGATCGGATTCATGCCTGCATCCTTGAGAACCTTACACATTGCAAGAGATCCAAGACGCATAACAGAAGACTGGTTATCAGTTACGTTAACTGCATGAACATCCTTAAGGTATGTTTTTGCTTCTTCTACCAGCTCATCTACGTGGATTCCTTTTGGCGGTCCTACTTCTGCAGAAACTACAAATTCACCACGGTCGAATAATTCTTTCATTTTCATTGTACATTGCTCCAATCATTATAATCTATTTTAATTCATCGTCTGTTGCAAAGTTATGAATCTGTGTCGGACATTTCAGCGCGTCAAGGCGTCCGATTTCTTTCAGACGTCTGTAGATGCGTTCCCATCCACATTCCATCTCGCTGTCCACTTCACATTTACCGTTCTTGGAACCGCCGCACTGGCCGTTCACAAGGCTCTTTGAACATGCTGTGATCGGGCAGATCCCGCCTGTCAGGTTCAGGTAGCATTCACCGCACTGGTCACATTTGTACTCTAACGGTGTCACGCCCTGGAAACCAGGTACCGGGTATGTATCGCAGGCTGCACAGACCATCTTGTCTTCCAGATATTCTGAAACGGTCTGTACACCAACACCGCAGGAGAATACCAGAACCAGATCTGCTTCCTGGATCTTGCTCATATGTTTCTTAAGACGTAATTCCATATTTTCCGGATTACAGATGTAATCAGTTGTCATGATCCCTGTCACATTTCCTTCAGCTGCAAGTTCCTTCTGAAGTCGGGCAGCCTCTTTTTCCGGAAAACGAACTTCTTTACATCCATGACAGTTGATAATGAAAACTTTCTTTCCGGCTGTCAGTGATGTAATTGCTTCTTTTGCTTTTAACTGGGTAATCAACATATTACTTCATCCCCCTTACTGCATTTTTTCCGGCTTTGATACTGTTAATGATCGGAATCTTGGAAGAACAGATATACTGACAGCATCTGCACTCAACACAATCCATAACGTTCATGTCTTTCATGCCCTGCCAGTTCTCGTCTTTCGCATATTTCACGAAATACAGAGGTGAAAGTTCCATCGGACAGACATCTACGCAGCGTCCGCACTTGATACATGGCTGTTCTTTTGTCTCATCCGGTTCAACGGCAATAATACCATTGGAGCCTTTCATCATCGGTACATCCAGTGTGTTCAGAGGGAATCCCATCATTGGTCCGCCCATCTTAACCAGAACATCGTCATCTGTAAATCCGCCGCAGTAATCGATCAGCTCTCTTACGCTTGTACCGATCTTGATAACGAAGTTTCCAGGATTCTTGATCTTCTCGCCTGTTACTGTAGCAACACGCTCAACCAGAGGCATTCCTATCTGGATCGCATCGGAGATTGCTTTTACTGTACTGATATTATCTACTACAACGCCGACATCTGCCGGAAGACCGCCGCTTGGAACAATTCTTCCCATAACACGCTTAATGAGAGTTTTCTCAGCGCCCTGCGGGTATTTGGTTCTTGCAACAAATACTTCCATGTTTCCGATGTCAGCAACTTTTTTCTGCATTAATTCAATGGCATCCGGCTTATTGTCCTCGATAACGATGATACCCTTCTCGGCACCTGTTGTCTTAAGGACTGCTTTCAGGCCAAAAATAATGTCATCTGCATACTCAAGGAGTACTCTGTGGTCTGCTGTTAACAGAGGCTCACATTCGCATCCGTTGAGAAGGATGGTATCTACCGGTTTTGCAGGTTTAAGTTTGACACAGGTCGGGAAACCTGCACCGCCCATACCAACGATTCCGGCTTCACGAATGATATCAATGATCTCATCCGGAGTAAGATTGTCAAGATCACCATGTGGCTGTACGGATTCGTGCAGAGTATTTTTTCCATCCGATTCAATAACAACAGCCATCACTTCGCTTCCGCGTGTGCCATGCATACGCGGTTCAACAGCAACTACGGTTCCGCTTACGCTGGAATGTACCGGAGCACTGATAAATCCGGCAGCTTCACCGATCTTCTGACCAACTTTTACAGTGTCACCAACCTGAACGATCGGATTAGCCGGTGCGCCCAGATGCTGTGACATGGAGATTACAACTGTCTTCGGATCCGGGAATTTCTTCAGAGCGATATGCTCACTGAATTCCTTACGTTCTGACGGATGAACACCGCCATAATATCCGTCCAGTCTGTCTTCTCTGATGGACTTCACATAGTCGTTGATCACTTTGAAATTAACTTTGGAGAAATCACGAACCTGTACAGGCTGGTTTAAGAATTCTTCCAGACGTCCCTGTTTTGCAAGTCTCTGGTAAATCTTCTCCCATGCACAGTCTTTATTCGGATCTACTTCGCATTTTCCATTCTTTGCTCCACCGCACTGTCCATTGACAAGACTCTTTGAACAGTCAACGATCGGACAGACACCTCCGGTAATGTTCAGATAACACTGCGCACATGCGTCACAGCTCTTCTTGGTAAGTGCCATGCCATGATGACCTCTGTAGTTAAGGGTGTTGCTTGCAGCAACTACCGGCTTACCTGCCAGATCCGCAACAGTCTGAATACCAAGGCCACAGGAAATTACTACTACATTCTCTGTACCTTCCGGAATCAGATCCTGTAATTTTCTTTCTGTGTGCATCTTGTTGCATAAGAAATCAAATTTCGCACTGCCTGTAACGTTCTTTCCCTGATCTGCAGCGAATTTCAGGAATTCGTCACAATCCGGTTCGTCAACAGTTTCAAATTCTTTGAAACATTTGTTGCAGGCAATCACAAACAGGTTGTCCTTACCGTCAAGCACTGATGCAAGTTCATCACTGCTTTTCAGTTTGTACTTAGTATAGTTTTCCAATTGCTCACCTTCCTCACGATAAAATTTTATCCTTATGATATCTGTTCTTATCCGTTCCCTCCATCTCTGCACTCAAAAAAGGGCTAATAAAACCAGATAAATAAGTTCAATACATATACCTTATTAAATGTAACATAAAATGCACATTTTATCCAGTTTTATTAGCAAATTTTATAAATTTCTTCTATGATTTCATCCTAAAATTCTATGAAGTGCAGATATTTGTACTGTAAAGGATGTGGAATCAGTAAATTGTATACAATATACTGCAAATTCTGCTCGAACGGTACGCCTATTCTGAAATCGTCGGTACATTCATTCTGATTTAGCGGTACGCGTTTTCTGCTCAAAGCGGTACGTTTTTCCTTTATTATTGTGATGTAACTATTA
>OGDN01002595.1_pt1 | contig 22591 bp, 19 predicted proteins | sample 1570271 | NCBI WGS metagenome assembly OGDN01 (sample SAMEA4384481, study PRJEB24528) | human gut metagenome | reverse complement strand
TCTCAAATATTCGTATTGTGGACATCGCCAAGATGGCGGGAGTCTCTGTCGGTACAGTAGACAGGGTAATTCATAATCGTGGACGGGTATCGGAAGAAAACAAGAAGAAAGTACAGGCCATTCTGGAAATGGTTCATTATCAGCCGAACTTGATGGCACGTTCGTTGGCATCTAAAAAACAATACCATTTTGTTGCTATCATTCCTTCGTTCGCTCACGGTGAATATTGGGAGGCTATTTCCGAAGGAATTGATAAAGCGGCTTCGGAGATGGAGTCGTATAATATAACTGTAACCAAGCTTTTTTTCGATCAATATAATAATAAAGCTTTTGATGATACTGTCCGTAATTTGCTGGACGGAAAAGTGGATGGAGTATTGATTGCTACGCTGTTTGCCGATTCTGTAATTCGTCTTTCTCAGGAGCTCGATAATAATGAGATCCCCTATGTGTATGTTGACTCTAATATTAAGGGGCAACATCAGCTTGCATATTTTGGAACGGAATCTTATGATGCCGGAGTGATTGCGGCCAGATTATTGACGGACAGACTCTCTTCCTCTTCTGACATTCTGATGGCACGAATTATCCATAGCGGAAAGAATGACTCCAATCAAGGAAAAAACAGGCGTGAAGGTTTCTGTCATTATCTGAAAGAAATAGGATTTGGTGGGAAGTTACACGAAGTAGAGTTGAAAATCAATGATTCTGTATATAACTTCATTAAACTTGACGAGCTTTTTGAAGCTAACCCTTCTATAAAAGGCGGTATTATTTTCAATTCAACCTGTTATATCTTGGGAAATTATCTGAAGGCACGGGGGATGAAGTCTGTTAAGCTGGTCGGCTACGACCTGATCGAAAGGAACACACAACTGCTTTCCGAAGGCGTCATTACCGCATTAGTAGCACAACGCCCCGAACGACAAGGATATGATGGCATCAAGTCATTGTGCAATCATCTGTTATTTAAGCAGGATCCCGAAAAAGTGAACCTGATGCCGATTGATATTCTTTTGAAAGAGAATCTGAAATATTATCTGAACAATAAATTATAAACCATATAAATAAAAAAGAACCATGAACGAATTATTTAACGTAAAAGACAAAGTCGTTGTTATCACCGGTGGAGCCGGAATCTTGGGTAAAGGTATTGCTGCATATCTTGCAAAAGAAGGCGCGAAAGTTGTTGTGCTCGACAGAAGCGAAGAGGCTGGTAAAGCATTGGTAGAGAGTATCAAGGCAGAAGGCAATGAAGCGATGTTCCTGTACACTGACGTGATGGACAAAGAAGTGCTGGAGGGCAATAAAGTGGAAATAATGAAAGCCTATGGACGTATCGATGTATTGCTGAACGCCGCCGGAGGTAATATGGCAGGTGCAACCATCGCTCCGGACAAAACTTTCTTTGACTTACAGATCGATGCCTTTAAAAAGGTGGTAGACCTGAACCTGTTTGGTACAGTATTGCCTACAATGGTATTTGCTGAAATCATGGTAGAGCAAAAGAAAGGTTCTATCGTAAACTTCTGTTCAGAATCTGCTCTTCGTCCGTTGACCCGTGTAGTGGGCTACGGTGCTGCAAAAGCTGCTATCGCTAACTTTACTAAATATATGGCCGGTGAACTGGCTTTGAAATTCGGAAATGGTCTGCGCGTAAATGCCATTGCTCCGGGATTCTTCCTGACTGACCAGAACCGTACTTTATTGACGAATCCGGATGGCTCTCTGACCGACCGTTCTAAGACAATTCTGGCTCATACTCCATTTAACCGTTTCGGCGAACCGGAAGATCTTTATGGAACTATCCATTACCTGATCAGTGATGCTTCTAACTTCGTAACAGGCACAGTAGCTGTTATCGATGGCGGTTTCGATGCATTTTCTATCTAATACTTAATACTTTATACTTAATACTTATCATTATGTATTTATGTGAACAAACTTGGCGCTGGTATGGTCCGAATGACCCTGTAAGCTTGTGGGATATCAAACAGGCAGGCGCTATCGGTATAGTAAACGCTCTTCATCATATTCCGAATGGCGAAGTGTGGACAGTAGAAGAAATCATGAAGCGTAAGCAAATGATTGAAGAAGTGGGATTGACCTGGTCGGTGGTAGAAAGTGTACCTGTACACGAACATATTAAAACACAGACCGGTGATTTCATGAGATATATCGAAAATTATAAGGAAAGTATCCGCAATCTGGCTAAATGTGGTGTAATGGTAGTTACTTACAACTTTATGCCTGTATTGGACTGGACCCGTACAGACCTTGCCTATACAATGCCTGACGGCTCTAAAGCTCTTCGTTTTGAAAAAGCGGCTTTCGTTGCTTTCGACCTTTTCATCCTGAAACGTCCGAATGCGGAAAAAGACTATACTCCGGAAGAGATAGCTAAAGCAAAAGCTCGTTTCGAACAAATGAGTGAAGACGATAAGAATTTGTTGGTTCGTAATATGATTGCCGGACTTCCGGGATCAGAAGAAAGTTTCACTGTAGCACAGTTTCAGGAAGCACTAGACCGCTATAACGATATTGATGCAGAGAAACTTCGTGCGAATCTGATTTTCTTCTTGAAAGAGATAGCTCCTGTAGCTGATGAAGTAGGGGTGAAGCTGGTGATTCATCCGGACGATCCTCCTTATACAATCTTAGGCTTACCGCGTATCCTGAGTACGGAAGAAGACTTTAGAAAACTGATTGAAGCCGTTCCTAATGAGTCTAACGGCCTCTGCTTGTGTACCGGTTCTTTCGGTGTACGTGCTGACAATGACCTTGCAGGTATGATGGAGCGTTTTGGCGACCGTGTGAATTTTGTACACTTACGTAGCACGCAGCGTGACGAAGAAGGCAACTTCTACGAAGCAAACCATTTGGAAGGAAATGTGGATATGTACAATGTGATGAAGAGTTTGATTCTTCTGCAACAACGTCGTAAATGTTCTATTGCTATGCGTCCTGACCATGGTCATCAGATGATCGACGATTTGAAGAAGAAAACGAATCCGGGATATTCCTGCTTAGGTCGTCTTCGTGGACTGGCAGAACTTCGTGGTTTGGAAATGGGTATAGCCAAGTCTATACTTTAATCCGGATTTATAATTAGCACTGTATTGTAAAGGCACTGCGGCTGTTATTGATTGTAATAAGGGCTGTAGTGTCTTTTATTTTGCTTACCTGATATCATTATAGATTAAAACAGGCTTCCGGTGTGCAGGTCAACTTTAACCTTTTTCGGTTCGGGAATGATAAGAAGCGCTATCTGTGCACAAGCTTCGGCATCAGCCAAAGCGTGGTGGTGATTGGTCAAATCATATCCGCACCGTGCTGCTACCGTGTGCAACTGATGATTGGGAAGTTCTTTCCCAAATACTTTTCGTGAAGTACGGCAGGTACAGTAAAACTTATAATTGGGATAAGTCATCTCGTATAACTCATGAACTGCTTTGAGGCAGCCTTCATCAAAAGGACTGTTGTGGGCAACAAGTGGCAAACCGTCTATGAGCGGTTTAATTTCAGCCCATACTTCTGGAAAGTCTTCCGCTTCTTCTGTATCACTGTAAGTCAGTCCATGAACGGCTGTGGTCCATTGAGTATAGTAATTGGGGCGGGGACGGATCAGTCGATAGATTTTGTTTATGATTTTTCCATTCCTTACAATAACAATTCCTACACTACATACACTGGTGCGTTTACCGTTGGCTGTTTCAAAGTCGATAGCTGCGAAGTCCTTCATATGTTCTGCTGTTTTTTATCAAACACAAATGTACATGATAATTTTCAGATTGTCACATTGGGCTGGGAAAAAATGGGTGTTTTTACTTTTCTGTCTGGTTGGTTGTGAGCAGATCAAGTCCGTAAATCCCAGTATCTTTAGTTTATTCTACTGTCGGTCGGATATTGAGACTTACGGACTTGAATGTGTAAGAAATGATATCTTTTAAATGTTATCTTTGAGCGGAGTCTGGTTTATTTTAATTCGATCGTTTGTACCTGCAAGTTGCTGTTTTGGGAATTGTTTCCTATCATTATATCGAATTTTCCGGGCATAGTCCGCATCGTGTTTGTCTGATTGTCCCACCATTCCAGCTGTTTGGGTGTTAATTCCAGTTCTACATTCACCGTTTGTCCGGCAGGAATATGAATACGTTTGAAGGCACGTAATGTTTTATTCGGGCCGTCTGTATCATCCTGCTTTTTCAAATAAAGTTGTACTACTTCATCACCGTCATAGTCACCGTTATTGGTGACAGGGACTGTCACTTTTACTGTTTCTCCCACTGTGACTGTGGCCGGAAGCTGTATGTTACCATATTTGAAGGTTGTATAACTTAAACCGTATCCGAATGGGAAAAGCGGATCACCTTTGAAGTATCGGTAAGTACGTCCCGTCATATTATAATCTTCGAAATCGGGTAATTGGGATATGTTCTGGTAGAAGGTAACGGGAAGCCGTCCTGCCGGGTTGTAATCTCCGAATAATACATCGGCAACAGCTTTCCCTCCGGACTGTCCCGGATACCATGCCTGTAGAATAGCCTGACAGTATTTTGTTTCAGGCTCCATGCCGATAGGGGAGCCGGAACAATTGACAAATACGACCTTCTTTCCTGCGTTGTATAATGCTGTGATTAACTCACGTTGTACGGCTGGCAACTCAATATCGGTGCGGTCCCCCCTTTTGAAGCCTTCCAGATCGACTCCCATTTCTTCTCCTTCCAGGCTGGGCGAAATACCTCCGACGAAAATAACGACATCAGCATCTTTTACTTTGGCAACAGAGCTTTTGATATCTGCGTCTCGCTTGAATCCAAGATCAAAGTTCAATTGCGCATCACCGCTGAAGTATTGGAACTTGATTTCTATTTTATATGGTTTATTGGCTTCAACATACATGCCGTAAGAAGTTCCACGACTGCCGTGTTTATTGGTGAATTTCTTCACTTCTTCTCCGTTTACTAAAAGTTGTGTACCTCCACAACTGTAAAATTCGAAAACAACATTTCCCGATTCGGCGGGGGTGAAGACACTTTGATAAATTGCGGAGAAATCGGTCAGATTGACTCCCGGAGCAAAAACAGTAGCGCCGGAAGTACATAAACGGAAAGGAGTTGTCAGCTGTGCCGTAGCTACAGGTTCTCCTTCATAATCCTTATTGTTCCAGTAACGGGCGGTAAAGCCTGCACCTTCTGCCGATTGACATTGACTGAATACACTTTTGATCAGATTTCTTTCTACCCAGCTGCAACCTTGCTCATAGATCAGTTTGTCATCTTTTCCCAGCGCGGAACGAATGCCGTCTAATATGGTAATAGTATGTTTGGGAGTTCCGTTGTAATTCCCCCATTGCATCACAGAGTCGTTGGCGTTAGGGCCCATGACAGCAATCATTTGTCCTCCGCGTTTCAATGGAAGAATATTATTCTGATTGAGTAATAGTGTCATAGACTTGCGTGCCATGTCGAGGGAAAGCGAATCATGTTTGGCCGAACAGACTACTGAATAAGGTATCCGGCTCCAGGAGACTTTCTGGTTGTCATCCATTTCTCCCAGTTCGAAGCGTGCTTTTAATAGTCTTTTTACAGATACGTCAATATCCTTTTCATTGATAAGCCCCTTTTCTACACTGTTCACCAATTTCTTGTAGCTGGAACCACATTCGAGGTCTGTTCCGCTCAATACGGCTGCTGCCGAAGCTGATTCGGCATCGGCGTGTGTTTGGTGTCCTTTATCGCGGAAGAAATCGGCGATACCACCACAGTCGGAAACTACAATTCCTTCGTATCCCCATTCCTGACGTAGAATCTGCATTAACAGCCGGTCGCTTCCACAGCAGGGGGCACCCTCGAAGCGATTGTAGGCACACATTACTTCTTTCACTTGACCATCTTTTACCAATGCTTCGAAAGCGGGGAGATAAGTCTCGTGCAAATCACGCGGACTGATATTCTCGGCATTAAATTCATGGCGGTTCCATTCCGGGCCGGAATGGACGGCAAAATGCTTGGCACAGGCATGCAGCTTGTCATATTTTTCATTGCTGTTGAGGCATTGCAAGCCTTGTACTACGTTTACTCCCATCATACTTGTCAGATATGGGTCTTCTCCATAAGTTTCAATTCCTCTTCCCCATCTGGGATCGCGATAGATGTTAACGGTAGGCGTCCACATGGTCAGTCCTTGATAACGTTCGTGGCTTCCTTCAGAGGATGATTTTGTGTTTTTGGCACGTGCTTCATCGGATACGGCGACAAAAACATGGTGCAGTGCATCCGGATCGAAAGAGGCAGCCATGCCGATGGGTTGCGGGAAGACGGTCGCGTGTCCGCTACGTGCGACTCCGTGGAGAGCTTCGTTCCACCAGTTGTAGCGTTTGATATTCAGTCGGTCGATGGATGTGGAGTAGTCCATCATCAGAGATACTTTTTCTTCCAGAGTCAGTTGCTTTAACAAGTCCTCCGCCCGTTTTTCGGGAGATAGGTTGCTGTTTTTATAGGCGGGCTGAGTGCCACAGCCACTAAGGAATAAAATAGAAGTAAATAGGCAAATGATTTTATTTCTCATAGTTTATTATTTATAATATGAATATTAGAAGTGTGTGCAAAGTTGTGGAAATATAACCGATAGATAGAGTAAGATCTAGTAAGAAAGGAGTAAAAAACGAGCTGGAAACGTAATTTTTACTCTTTACAGGTAATATTCCTCTGCTTTTTTGTGTAAATATACAAATTAGCATTTATTCTCTTTATATTTGCGTATAAAATATACCGATGTACACAGAATATCAGCCCTCTTACTTACTTGCTCCCTATATCGATAATTATTGGGAATTTAAGGGAAAACCGGAATATGGTATGCGTATCCATATTTTGCCGGATGGTTGTACCGATTTTATTTTTACGTTGGGAGATGTGGTGAGTACGGTCAAAGAAGAAACGCTGGTCATGCAGCCTTATAGTGCTTACTTTGTAGGTCCGATGACGAAGTATTCGGAACTTGTTACTTATGCCGAATCTGTACATCAGTTCGGTGTCCGTTTTCTGCCTTGCGGATTATCTTGTTTTATAAAGTTACCTTTGCATGAATTTGCGAACCACAGAATCAGTACGAATGAGATGCAGGCAGTTTTCGATATTACCTTTATTGAAAGGTTGTGTGAGCAAAACCACGTGCAAGGCAGGATTCAGGTCGTTGAGGAATATCTCTTAACGTATCTTGCACATAATTACCAGCCTGTTGACTCTCAGGTTGCTGTAGCGGTGGATATAATCAATCAATCCGGTGGAAAACGTACGGTTCGCAGTCTGATGGATGAGGTATGCTTATGCCAGCGTCATTTTGAACGGAAATTTAAGTACTGCACCGGGTTTACCCCTAAAGAATATAGCCGCATTGTTAAGTTCAGAAATGCAGTGGAATTACTGAGGAATACGACATCTGTCAATTTACTGACTACTGCTATTGATGCCGGGTATTATGATTTGGCGCATTTCTCAAAAGAAATCAAGTCATTGTCGGGCAATACACCTTCATCGTTTCTCTCGCTTACGGTTCCGGAAGATAGAACGCTGACATATATCGAGCCGTAGATCCCAATGAGTGAAAGTCGATTTTTTACAACAGAACGGTCTCATGTACTCTTATCTTTGTAGCGAAATAATATAAATACAATAAGAGTATGTCAACAAAAACGATGAAAGAGAAAGCTGCGGAATTATTGCAGAAATGTGAAGTTGTAGTGCTGTCTTCTGTGAATAAAGACGGTTATCCGCGTCCTGTACCAATGAGTAAAATCGCAGCGGAAGGGATTTCTGTTATCTGGATGTCTACCGGAGCAAATTCATTAAAGACGATTGATTTCTTGTCAAATCCGAAAGCCGGATTATGCTTTCAGGAAAAGGGGGACAGTGTGGCATTGATGGGAGAGGTGGAAGTCGTAACGGACGAGAAGTTAAAGAAGGAACTCTGGCAGGACTGGTTTATCGAACATTTTCCCGGTGGTCCTACAGATCCGGGGTATGTATTGCTGAAATTCACAGCCAATCACGCGACTTACTGGATTGAAGGTACTTTTATTCATAAAAAGCTTAATTAATCTTGTTGTAGAGTGATTGTGAAATACCGGACTTGATGAGTATCGGTACACTTGTATGAGAAAAAAGAGAAAAACAGATCCTCTTACAGACGGATTGTTCTTCTCTTTTATGTTTGGACTGGATGATTTATTTCGTCAGCCTGAAACTCATTTAGAATTCAAACTTTTCCAGCTTCATTTCAGCTAATTCCTGAATGATACCTACGTATTGGGCAAAATGAGCGGATTTCTCATGAGCTGCCAATACTTCGGCATTCTGCCATGTTTCGCAAATCATGAAAACATTACGGCGGGTACTACTTTCAAAAGTATCATAAGCAATACATCCTTCTTCTTTCAAAGAACAAGCTGTCAGTTCTTTTGCTGCTTCAATCGCTTTTTCGCGGTTTGTTTCGTTTACACGAACAAAAACATTTAATCTGATCATAGTCTTTTTGTTATTTATATGATTAAAAAGAACGGTTTCATCACTGTGTCTGTGAAGAACCGAAGGCAAAGATACAATTTTTCTGTAGCTTCCAACAGGCTGTTTTCAAAATTTCATATAAACTTCACATAATCAAAAAAAACGGTTATATTTGAATCTAAATTCTAAAAGCAGCTATTTTGGGCACAATTCTTAAATTTGTTATAGCTTAATATTAGCCTCATAAACCACAGGCTAATTTCTTTTGTTTGAGTAGTTCTACTTGAACCGGTTTTTCATTTTATCAATTTTATTATTCACTGCATCGGTTTTTACAACGGATGCAATTGGGTATTCAGGCTTTTAGTCAGATTCCTTTTGACGGTCAGAAAGCTGCGGATACATGGAGAATGAATGGAAAATTTCGTAAGAAATACTAAGCTGAACATAGAAGAAGAAATAAAAAGGATAGAGCAACAGCCGATTGAAACTCTTGATAAGATAAAGAAGATCATCGATGTCATACAGGTTTCGCTTGCTTTGCTGAAAACGGCCGTTATCGGATATCAATTTCAAAATCCTGAAGAAGAGATTCTTTTCTTTAAGGTCTGGAAACCGCAGATTTCCGGGCTGCTGATGTTTTATGTCCGTTTATATCAGATTGAAAAGAATCGTGCTGACAAGTCCCTGTCAGTCCAATGCAGATATTTCAAGATGGAACTGGAGAATATACAGAAGTCTTTTTTGAATAATAGCTTTTATGATTATTACCGTGCCGGTCAGACTGTACTTGACAACCAATATTTTATCCGTGCGAATTATGATATTCTTTCTGACATTCATTATCATTTGCTGGACAGGGATTCCTCTTTTACCACTTTGCACGATTCAAGTGTCGCAATGATTCTGGCAAATCAGCATTTGATAGAATATATATCGGGTGAAATAGATTCGCTATCGGAAAAATTACAGCTTAAATTCATCTCCATAGTAGACAGTAAGTTGCTGCAATGGACGGATAGTAAAGTGGCTTTGGTGGAATTTATTTATGCACTGTATGCAGGGAAATGCTTTAATAATGGAAATACCAGTCTGAAGGACATCGCTTTCTGTTGTGAGGCTCTTTTCAATATTGAGATTGGCGACTTTTATCGTATCTTCCTGGAAATCAGAAACCGGAAGAAGAGCCGAACACAATTTCTGGATAAGTTGAAGGATAAAATACAAAAGATGATGGACGAACTTGACGGATAAATTTCATGGTATCTTGTGACGTCTTGTGAATTTTACAAATGGCTTATATCCAACTTTGCGGAGACAAATAATTGATTCACAAAGAAAGATAACAGATTTGTATATTTATGGATGCAACATTTACCTGGGAGATAAAAGCAAAGAACTCTCCTTTATTAATTAAGAAATGCAGTCATTGTGATAGTGACCGATTCTATTGTAGTGATAAGTTTAGAATGAATGCGCAGAAGAAGAACATTGATGTCTGGCTGATATATAGGTGTGTGAAATGTGACCATACGTGCAATATTACTTTGCTGTCGCGTACCAAACCGGATCTGATAGATAAAACTCTGTTTCACAGCTTTTCCATGAATGATTGGAAAGCGGCCTGGAAATATGCTTTTTCAGCCGGACTTGCCGGCAGGAATAATCTGAAACCAGATTATGATAGTGTGGAGTATGAGGTTGCAGGGCATTTTTCAAAAGAAGATATAACTCATGTATCTGATGAGACAATAAAGATTCAGGTCAGATGTGAGTTTGAGTTTAATCTGAAACTGTCCTCCTTATTAAAAAGGAATTTTCTTCTTTCCAGTACTCGGTTAAAGCGCTTGTTCGAACAGGGAGTGATTTCGCTTCTTTCCGGTAAAGTACCACAGAAATATAAAGTAAAGGATGGGGATATCATATTGATAGATAAAGAGTATTTGCTTGGTATGATGGATTTTGTTGATAGCTTTATTGCAAAAGCGGGCATTGATTAATTTATTATTACTACTTTTGTTTTATAAGGAATAGATGAGTTCATAAACTAAGTAATATTATAAATTCAGAAGTATGAGAAAGTTATTTTTATTAGTTTTTGCTTTATGTGTATGGAGTGTCTTTGCCGATGCTCAGGAGGGTGCGGGAAGATATATTGAGGTGACCGGTTCTTCTGAAATTGAAGTTGTTCCGGATGAAATTCATTTTTTGATTCAGATAAAAGAATATTGGCAAGAGGAGTTCGTTCCGAAATCCAAGCCGGAGGATTATAAAACAAAGGTTCCATTGGAATGGATTGAGAAGGATTTACGGCGGGTTTTGAGTAGGGCAGGAATCTCGGATGAGGCTATTCGTGTACAGGAAATAGGAGATTATTGGCGTCAGAAAGGAAAAGAGTTTCTGATAGGTAAGCAACTGGATATCCGGCTCACAGATTTTGAACAGATCAATACTATCATTAAGAAAGTTGATACGAGAGGCATTGAGTCTATGCGTATTGGAGAGTTGAAGCACAAGGATTTGCCGAATTATCGGAAGCAAGGTAAAATAGAAGCATTGAAAGCGGCTCGTGAAAAGGCCTCTTATCTTGTGGAAGCGATGGGACAAAAACTGGGTGAGGTCATTCGTATCGTCGAACCTGCTTCGAGCTATGTAAGTCCTTATACTCTTTTTCAGGCACAAAGTAATGTCAGTATGGGATCGGCTGCCACCGAGCAATATCGTGTTATCAAGCTACGATACGAGATGACGGCCCGTTTTGCTATTGAATAATGATGAATGAGGCGAAAATACCCACAAGAAAGTATTTTCGCCTTTATGATTACTCATAAGAGAGTACTACAAAAAATACTGTCACAATCTTATTTATGGTAGTTTTAGCAGATAGACATCATCAGGAGAAACGAATTGTCCGTCAGTATACAGTTTCCAGTCTGTGATTAGTCGGGTGGGGTAAGTACCGACAGAGCCTTCGTGCATATTTTTAATATAATATGGTTCCTGAATAAGCACTCCCGTAATAGAGTCTTCGGTTACCTTTTCGACTTTAAACCAAATATGTTCCAGATTGGAATTGCCTTCTTCTTTAAATTCTTCGTCAACGGTTAAGCTGATTTTTGCGAGGGCTGAACTTCCTTCTTTTTGCAATCCTTCTATTAGATAAGAAAGCTGTTCGTGAGCCATGGCATTTAATCTTTCTGTTTCTTTGTCTGTGAAAAACAAAAGGGGATTCTCCATCGCAGATTCTTTAATACTCGTGATAAGCGAGTATTTTTGTTTTTCATAGGCTTTCTCTGAATGATAGATAAAGATAATACCTGTATTTTGATTATGTGCTTCATCCCTGTCTTCTGCTCCACCCAATATGTTTTTCTTGTAGCTTTTAAGACCTTCTTTCCAAGAAACCCAAGTTATCATTATGGGCTGGTGATTGTCCAGCCATCCAAAGTGCAGATTTTCTTTTGCAGGAGGGAGAGAGCCTTCGCTAATCACGTAATTAACTAAATGGCTTAAAAGGTTGGTATAAAAATCATAGTTCTTTTTAGAAATTTCACCTATCAGTTCTAGTTCCGGGATACCGCAGCAGTTGAGTCCGTGAGTATGTAGCCAATAGCTGGATTTACTGAAAGGTAACCATTTATTTTTATCTTCGTAAACAGCATGAATAGTGTACAGGCAGTTTGGAGATGGAGGGGTGGTAGTAGCAGCGGCACACTTTGCCCATACAGGAGACAAAAGGGAGTAACTGTTGCAATAGAATATTCCGATTTGTTTGGGTACGAGCAGGCATATAATTTTCAATAGCAGGTGAACGGATGTTTGTGCATCTGTTGTATAGAGCATTGAGAATTTTATTCCATTTGTAGCCTGTTGCAACGTAGCTATATTTTCTGTAGAAAATTGCTGGACCATAGTGTCTTCCTCAAAATGGTATTCATACCAGTCAACATCTATCGGATAAACTTCTTTTTTATATTCAATGTATAATGTTGGACAATCAATGATATCATTGTGACGTATGTCAACGACATTGAAGTCCGTAGCATTGGCTAATGGCTCCAATAGTTTTTCCCAATTCTTTGTATTACCGGCTTCCTGAGGAAGAATGGCTATGAGTTCGGCCATACTTTTCCGGAAATAATCTTTTGATGATCCTTCGCTTTCCATAAACAGATTTGTTTGTTACTATTCAATGAAGCAAATGTAATGAATTAAAATTAAAGTTTCGTTTATTACAGATTCTTTTAATAACACATATTAAGTCAGATAATTTGCATCTTCTATCTCATACAATTATCTTTGCCCCACTATTCTGTTAAAAAACGATAGGGGAGAATGTATCATAAGAGAAAAATAAGAGCATACATAGCATGGATGTTATTCATAACATTCATTCCCTTCTTTGTAGTGAAAACCTTTCACTATCATGGAAGTGAAGATGAAACGTCATGCTCTCATACCGACCATTCCCGGAGTCATGCTGAGGATTGTGCGATATGTAAATACTCTCTTTCCCTATTTACAGAACCTCAATCAGTAGAATATCATTGCACATTAACGCTCGTTCCTTATGAGCCGATTATTTATCAGGATAAGGTTGTCTGCAAACGAACTTATTCGCATCATTTACGCGCGCCTCCCGCTGCATAATTACATATTCAGGTTTTCAAAGAAGACAAGTGCGCGGTAACTTGTCCTCACATTCATTTTACACATTATATAAAAGATTGTAATTGATGCGTATCGGAATTATTTCGGGCGTAATAGGGCTGTTTGTAACCTTATCCGTCCATGCACAAAAGTCCGATTCAATCAAGAGCATGCTTTTGCCTGATGTTGTTGTGACGGAGTCGTATCAGCAACGTCAAGCCAAAAAGTCTGCACTCACGGTTGAAGTGGTAGAACAGGAATTTTTGCGCAAACATTTTACGGGAAACTTCATGCAGGCAATGGAGAATATTCCCGGAGTACAAGCCATGGACATAGGTTCCGGCTTCTCCAAACCAATGATTAGAGGAATGGGATTCAACCGGATCGCCGTGCTGGAAAATGGAATCAAGCAGGAAGGGCAACAGTGGGGAGCCGATCACGGGCTGGAACTGGACGCCTTTAATATTGGGGCGGTCAATGTCTTGAAAGGTCCTTCCTCGTTACTTTACGGTAGTGATGCTATGGGCGGGGTGATTGATATAACCCCTCCTTTGATTCCTTCTGTGGATATGCTGTTTGGTGATGTTACTCTGTTGGGGAAGTCCGTCAACGGAACGCTTGCGGGTTCGTTGATGCTGGGGCTTAAAAAGAATGTCTGGTATGCGCAAATCCGTTATTCCGAACAACATTTTGGTGATTATCGTATTCCTGCGGATACCATTGTCTACCTGACTCAGAAGATGCCCGTTTATGGGCGTAAGCTGAAAAATACGGCAGGGATAGAACGTAACATCGGACTTTTCGCCCAATATCAGCGAAAGGGATATAGAGCGGACTATTCCGTAAGTAATGTCTATCAGAAGACAGGCTTCTTTCCGGGTGCACATGGTGTCCCTGACGCGTCGCGGGTAGAAGATGATGGGAATAGCAGGAATATTGAGCTGCCTTACAGCAAGGTCAATCATCTGAAAGTAACCACTCACCAGCAATATGCATGGGAGAAGTTAATCCTGTCGGGTGATTTGGGATTTCAGAATAATCATCGGGAAGAATGGAGTGCTTTTCATACCCATTACGGCTCGCAGCCTGCACCGGAGAAGAACCCTGACAAAGAACTGGCTTTTGATCTTAACACTTATAGTGCTTCGGTAAAAGCTCGTATTATAGGTTCTTCTTCATGGGAACATACGCTGGGGTGGGATGGCCAGCATCAGCAGAACGATATTTCCGGCTATTCATTCCTGTTGCCGGAATACCATCGTTTTACTACCGGATTGCTTTGGCTTACGACATATAGACCTGATAATGTTTGGTCTGTCAGTGGAGGTATGCGATATGATTATGGTTATATTGACATTTCCTCTCATGAGGACGTTTATTTGGCCGATTATCTTCGGAAACAAGGATATGATGAAGAACAGATAAACTTCTACAAGTGGAACAGCCATCCGGTAAAAAAGCATTTCGGCGACTATTCCTTTTCTTTGGGATTGGTATGGACACCCTCCGAACAACATATGGTAAAAGTGAACATCGGACGTAGCTTTCGACTACCGGGGGCCAATGAATTGGCTGCTAATGGAGTACATCACGGTACTTTTCGTCATGAGCAGGGAGATGCTTCTCTGAAATCCGAACAAGGATGGCAGATGGATGCTTCTTATAACCTGCGATATCACGGACTTTCTGTTTCCGTTTCTCCTTTTGTCAGTTGGTTCAGCAACTATATCTTTCTGCGTCCTACGGGCGAATGGTCAGTTCTGCCGCATGCAGGACAGATTTACCGCTATACAGGTGCCGAAGCACTGTTTGCCGGAACAGAAGCTACGATAGACATTGACCTTCCGTATCATTTCAATTACCGTATCTCCGGTGAATATGTTTATACCTACAACTGTGACGAGCATATACCGTTAAGTTTTTCTCCTCCGTTCGGGATGCGGAATACTCTGACATGGCAGAAGAAACGCTATATGTTTTATGCAGAATGGCAATCGATTGCCCGTCAGAATCGTGTAGACCGTAATGAAGACCGTACACCGGGCGCCAACCTGTTTCATTTGGGCGGCTCGCTGAATATTCCGGTAGGTGGGAATAACAAAATAGAAATAACCCTGACCGCCCGCAATATTTTCAATACGCGATATTACAATCATCTTAGTTTTTACAGGAAAGTAGAAATCCCGGAACCGGGACGCAATTTCCAATTATTAATCAAAATTCCATTTAAAAAATTAATGTAATGAAAACAAAACTTTACCTCCCGATAATCAGCCTTTTGGCTATGTCAGTGTTTGCATTTATCTCTTGTGACGATTCAGATAGCGATACCACCAAGCCGGTGATTGAATTGCACGAACCGGAAGAAGGACAGGAACTAAAAATAGGTGGCGAGAACGGAGTACATTTTGAAATGGACTTGTCGGATGACGTTATGTTAAAGTCTTACATGATAGAGATACATAGTAATTTCGATCACCATTCGCATGGGAAGAGCAGGGCCGTCGGTACGGGCGAAGCAACTGTTGATTTCAGTTTCAACAGGTCTTATGATATTTCCGGAAAGAAAACGGCGCATATTCATCACCACGATATTGTGATTCCGGCAAATGCTACTCCGGGTGATTATCATCTGATGGTTTATTGTACGGATGCCGCAGGAAATGAAGCTTATATTGCACGCAATATTGTTTTGAGCACTACCGCCGAAGAGGATGATCATCATCACGATGAGTAAATAAAAAATGTCGCCGGAGTGATAGGTAACTCCGGCGACATTCTGACTTTAAAAGTTCTTTCGGACTTCTCTCGGCGACATGCCGAAATGTGCTCTTACATATTTTCCAAAGAAAGAAATATTGGGGAAGTTAAGCTCATCGGATATTTCTTTGATGGATTTGTCGGAGTGTTTCAGCTTATATCTTATACATTCCGTTGTAAATTCGTGTATCCATTTGAGAGCCGTCTTTGAACTGGCTGTTTTGCAGGCGTACGACAAATATTTGGGAGTGACACATAGCTCTTTTGCGTAGTAGGATACCGACCGTTCTTTTCCATTGTTCTTTTCCAGAAGTTTGAGAAATTTCCGGAATAAGATATCTCCTTGTCTCAGCAGGTCATTTTCGGCAGAGGATACAAACTTATCCAGATCCGCACATATCTCATAAAGTGAAGCCTGAAGAAGAGAGTGCATCACTTCTTTGTGATACAAATGAGTCGGTTGGCTGATTTTCTGTTTCAGCAATGCATAGTAGTGAATAAAAGTGTCTTGGTTTTCCTCATCCAGATGTATGATCGGATTTTTGCTGATATAGAAAGCCTTCTCCCAGATATCACTTCCGTTATGCAGCAATCTTTGTAGAACCCGTTCGGAAAATCCTACTAATTTTCCTTCGAAATCGGGACTGAGCATATAGTTATTAAGCAGAATGTTGGGACGACAAAATAAAAGGTCGTTCGGGTGAATGACATATGTGTTGCCATTGACATCCAATTGAAGCTTTCCCTTGATACACATAGCGATGAGTACCATGTTTACCTTGATAGTGTCGTTCTTGAAATGTTGTGGCAGTTCTCTGATGTCGTCAGCAATGGCAATATCCCCATCCATGTAATTCAGAATCTCTTCATTGCGGATATTATCCATATTTATTTCCCTGATGTCACTGTCCTTAATTCTAGTTCCCATTGTTCCATTTTATTAAATTCGTTGCAAAGATGTTCATTAATTCTCAAAACCGAGCGTCCGATAGGGGGTAAATAGTGTTCTATTTTTCTCATTCGAGGGTGTGCTTTGAAAAATGGAACATTTGCTGTTCTTTTGAGAACACTGATCGTGTTTGAAAAATATACATCTTCGCAGTCGGAAAAAAATATATGATCAAATTAATAACAAGGTAAAATGAAACGAAAGTATTATTTGGGCACATTATTATTCGGAATGTTGCTGGCAGGATGCAAGCAAGCGAGAGAAACGACAGGCATAGAGCCTGTAAAAGTAAAAACACTTACGATAAAAGCGACTCCGGTAAGTGGTACACAGGGGTTCTCAGGGACAATAGAAGAAACAATCGGTTCTACATTAAGTTTTCCGGTGGGTGGAACGATTGGTAAAATAACAGTGAATGTAGGTCAGCGGGTAGGAAAAGGAATGTTGATAGCTACGGTTGATGAAGCTACTTATCAAAATACGTATGATGCTTCGGTGGCAATGTTAACACAGGCGGAAGATGCTTATCAGCGCTTGAAACAATTGCACGACAACGGTAGTTTGCCCGAAATACAATGGGTAGAGGTGCAGAGTAAATTGAGACAGGCTGCTGCTGCCGAACAGATCGCCCGGAAAAGTTTGAATGATTGTCGGCTGTATGCACCATTCGGTGGGGTGATTTCGGAGAAGAATGTAGAAACCGGACAAAATGTAATGCCGGGAATGCCTGTCGTCAAATTGGTAACTATTAATCAGGTGAAGGTGAAAGTTGCTGTGCCGGAAAGTGAGATAGCACAAATCAGGATAGGACAGGAGGCACAGATTATAGTTGCTGCACTGGGAGAGAAAACGTTTGAAGGACATGTGGTAGAAAAAGGGATTACTGCCAATGCGTTGTCACGATCTTACGAAGTAAAGGTGTTGGTGGAGAATCCGGAAATGGAGTTGATGCCGGGCATGATTTGTCAGCTGTATATAGATAAGCCGGAAGGAGAGCGGGAAGCATTGATACTACCTGTACAAGTTGTGCAGTTGGGAGAAAATAACGACTCTTTTGTGTGGATAAATGCACATGGAAAGGCAGAAAAGAGAATGGTTGAAACGGGAAGTCTGACTCAGCATGGAGTAGTGATAGAAAGTGGACTGGTAACCGGTGAGGAAGTGATTGTGGAAGGTCAGCAGAAAGTGAGTGAACATACACGGATTATGACGGAAAAATGAAAGAGATGAAAACAAAAAAACGCAATGCTGTCGAGTGGGCCATGCACTATAGGCAGATAATCATTCTGATTACTTGCTGTTTGATGGCTTTCGGAATCTACGGACTGTCCGAGATGAAGAAAAATGAGTTTCCGGATTTTACGATCCGTCAGGGAATTGTAGTAGCTGTATATCCTGGTGCGACGGCTGGAGAAGTGGAAGAACAAGTTGCTAAACCTTTGGAAAACTATATATTCAGTTATAAAGAGGTGAAAAAAGCGAAGACACATTCTACGTGTAAGGATGGAATGGTGGTTATACAGGTGCAGTTGAATGACGATCTGAATAATAAAGATGAATTTTGGAGTAAGTTCAAACATGGAATAGACCAGTTCAAGAGCGGGCTTCCCGTAGGAGTACTTGCCGTACAGGTGATGGATGACTTTGGTGATACTTCGGCTTTGTTGGTTACTATGGAAAGCAGAGATAAAACCTATCGTGAATTGAATACCTATATGGACGGACTGAAAGACCGTTTACGGCGGATTGAAAGTGTAGGGCGTCTGAATACATATGGTATGCAGCAGGAGCAGATTTCCGTTTATCTGGATAATGAAAGATTATCGCATTACGGAATCAGCGACCGGACACTCGCCATGACTCTGTTCACGAAAGGATTCAGCACCACTGCGGGACGGGTGAAGACAGATGCGTATGTTTCTCCCGTTTATGTCGGTAAGTCTCTGAATACCTTGCGGGATGTACAGGAAATGATTGTCTACTCTGATCCGATGGGGAATACGCTCCGGCTAAAAGATGTAGCCCGTGTAGTCAAAGAATATCCCGTTCAGGAATCGTTTATTACAAACAACGGGAAAAAATGTCTGCTTCTCAGTGTAGAGATGAAAAAAGGACAAAACATCGTACGGATGGGAGAGGAAGTCAAGGAAGTATTGGAATCGTATGAAACAACCTTGCCGGATGATGTGCGGCTGTTTAAAATAACCGACCAGAGCAAAGTGGTAGATGACAGTGTGATGAACTTCCTGCATGAATTGATGATTGCCGTCATTGCCGTGGTTATCGTTGTTATGTTGTTGATGCCGTTTCGGGTAGCGATGGTAGCGGCGTCTACTATTCCTGTCACTATCTTTATATCGTTAGGCTTGTTTTATGCTTTCGGCATTGAACTGAATACGGTAACACTGGCTGCTTTAATAGTTACCCTGGGGATGATTGTAGATAATTCTATTGTGATCATCGACAGCTATCTGGAGAAAATATCAGAAGGAATGTCCCGTTGGCATGCCTCGATACAAAGTGCCACTCATTTTTTCAAATCGATCTTTTCTGCAACTTTGGCAATCAGTATCACCTTTTTCCCATTTTTATTTACGATGTCGGGGATGATAAAGGATTTTCTGACAAGTTTTCCATGGGCTGTCACATTGATTCTGATGATTTCGTTACTGGTTGCTGAACTATTGGTACCTTTTATGCAGTTCTATTTTATACGAAAGCCGATAAAAAGTGAATTGCCGGTAGATGGCAGAAAGAAATTCTCTGTTCTGGATGCCTTGCAGAATGGATATAATAAATTGCTGGACAAATGTTTTGCTTATCCGAAGGTAACAATCGGTTTGGGGATGGTCTCTGTGGTAGCAGGTGTAATATTAATGGGGTGTTTACCTCAGAAACTGATGCCGACAGCAGAACGTGACCAGTTTGCAGTCGAAATTTATATGCCGACAGGAACGGCTGTGGAAAAGACAGTACAGATAGCAGATAGCCTGGAACAGATTCTGCGAAATGATGAACGTATTTTGTCTGTGGCTTCTTTCAAAGGAACTTCCTCTCCGCGTTTTCAGAATTCCTATGCACCACAGATAGGAGGAAGTAATTTTGCACAGTTTATAGTGAATACGACGGGAAATACGGCTACTTTGGAAGTACTTGATGAATATACTCCCCGATATGCCGGCTATTTTCCGGAAGCGGTCATACGTTTCAAGCAGTTAGGATATAGCGAAGCGGTGAATCCAATAGAAGTACGTATTAGCGGAGACAGTCTTGCCGTGTTGAAAGCTGAAGCCGATAAGGTAGTAGCTACCCTGCGTTCCATGCCGGAACTGGCTCTGGTGCGGACTAACTTTAATGAACCATTGGCAGCTACCCGTATTGAACTGGATGAAGATGAATCTATCCGGCTGGGTATTACCAACACTTCACTGGAAACAACACTTGCTATGCGCTACGGAAACGGTATTCCGTTGGGCACTGCCTGGGAAGGAGATTACGGTATAAACATTGTTCTGAAAAGTACAAAAGCTGATTCTACCAACTATAAAGACCTTGAAAATGAGCAGATACCAGCTTCCGGGGGATTGGTAAATGTACCTTTACGGCAGGTTGCTAAAGTGGTTCCTGCATGGAATGACGGACAAATAGTACGTCGCAACGGAGTGAGGACTATTACTGTGATGGCGGAAGTAGCCAGGGAAGTGAATGTGATGGAAGCAACGGCTCAAGTTCAGCAAAACTTATCGGAGATATCCCTGCCGGAAGGGGTAACGCTAACTTACGGTGGTGAAGTAGAAGAAAATGAGGAACAAATGCCTAATATTATAGCCGGGTTATGTATCGCCATTATTATTATCTTCTTCATTCTTCTTTGGCACTTCAGACGTATTGGCACAGCGGTCATGATGCTTCTATGTCTTACGCTTTGCCTGTTTGGTACGGCAGTTGGCATTTTGGTGCAAAGGGTCGATTTTGGGGTGACTTGTGTGTTGGGAATCGTCAGTCTGATGGGCATTTTGGTACGTAATGGTATTATCATGATCGATTATGCTGAAGAATTGCGGACCAATGAACGGATGACTGCACATCAGGCTATCTACCATTCGGCACAACGGCGTATGCGTCCTATTTTCCTTACCTCTGCTGCCGCCTCAATGGGAGTTATCCCAATGATTCTGGGAGGTAGCGGGCTCTGGATGCCGATGGGGACGGTGATATTCTATGGAACACTGATAACAATGGTTTTCATTCTCACTGTCATGCCGGTCTGCTACTGGCTGATGATGAGCGGAACTACTCAAAAAAGAGATAGATCGGCCAAGCTGGAACTGGAATAATTTATATATAAAGAAATGAAATGATGAAACGGAATAAATGTAAAATAGTGTCTTTTATACTGTGTATATCTGCTATGATTCCTTTGTATGCGCAAAAGACGTATACACTTGAACAATGCCGTTCGATGGCATTATCACATAATATAAAGATGAAGAAGGCTCATATGGACGTGGCGACAGCCGAACAGACGAAGAAAGAGGCGTTTACTAATTATTTTCCAACGGTAGGAGCTACCGGAGCTGCTTATAATGCTAATAAAGGATTACTGGAAATGGAATTGGCTCCCGGGATGGGGATGTCTATGCTGAAAAATGGTATTGTGGGAAGTGTTACTGCTACTCAGCCCGTTTTTGCAGGTGGGCAGATCGTGAATAGCAATAAGTTGGCAGAAGTGAGTGTTGAGGTAAGCAAACTACAGTTACGCCAGTCAGAAAATGCGGTAAGTTATACCACAGAGCAATATTACTGGCAAGTGGTCACTCTGCAAGAAAAACTGAATACACTGGCAACTGTTGAAAAAATGCTGAATCGTTTGTGTCAGGATGTGGAAGTAGCAGTCAATGCAGGTATGACTACACGAAACGAACTCCTTCAGGTTGAATTAAAAAAGAATGAAGTGGCCAGTAGCAGGATAAATCTGGAGAACGGGTTGAAACTGAGCAAGATGATACTTGCACAATATATCGGAGAGCCGGAAAGTGATTTTGAAACCGGCGATACCGTTTCTACAGAAGAAATACCTGCTTTGCCGGAGCAATTCCGCAGGGAGCATCATGTTGCGCTACTGCTGACTCCCGAATATAATTTGCTGGAGAAAAATGTAGAAGCCAGCCGGTTGCAAAAGAAACTGGCGATCGGGAAGAATCTGCCTTCTATTGCCATCGGAGCCGGATATATGTATGATGATTTGATGGATAAATCCCATCCTTTTGGAGTGGCATTTGCTACGGTTTCCATTCCCATATCTGGCTGGTGGGGTGGTTCGCATGCGATCAAAAAACAGAAATTGCAATTAAAATATGCAGAATATGAATTGGATGATACCAGTGAACTGCTATTGATTAAAATGCAGAAAGCATGGAACGATGTAGATGATTCGTACAAGCAGATTTTGATTGCCCGTAAATCAATAGAGCAATCGACAGAGAATTTGCGACTGAACGAGGATTACTACAAGGCGGGTATTACCAGTATGAGCGACTTGCTGGATGCGCAGTCCATGTTTCAGCAGAGCAGGGACAGATATGTAGATGCTTATTCTCAATATCAGATTAAGAAACTGGAATATTTACAGGCTACAGGACGCTGAAGGGACCGGAAAAACTTTCTTTATTCGTATAATTTTCTTTAAAAGGTGTAATAGTTATTACACCTTTTGTGTTTCCAA
>OGDN01002591.1_pt1 | contig 22612 bp, 20 predicted proteins | sample 1570271 | NCBI WGS metagenome assembly OGDN01 (sample SAMEA4384481, study PRJEB24528) | human gut metagenome | reverse complement strand
CCCTCTACCGCTGCGCTCAAAACGCATTTTCAACAAATGTTTCCGAATTGTTAAGACGCAAAAAACAAGTAGAGGTTGTTCTGCTCGTGTATGTTGATCGCCGTTTACTCCGAACGAAGTTCCTGCCCCTGTTTGTGCAGCGGTGTTGGCTGGAAAGCCGGTATCATGTTCGGACGGCTCATGAAATTTTCAAGGTGCAATCTTCCCCGGAAAAGAAAAATACCGCCTACGCAGCGCAGCGATGATTTTGTCGGGTGAATCAGCGGCAAAATAAATCGGGTTGTGTTGCGGGGCGGTATGCTCTTTCTGGGCAATCATCCGCTGAAAGTGGTGGTTATCATGATGAGCACCACCACTTTTGTCAGCAGGATTTGGAGTAAAGGGTATCATGGAAGTGTAAGTGCGTCAATATGATTTTGCAAAATTTATCACGGTAAATCGATAGGAGTAAGACTTTTAGCTGTTAAACATTATGGTGGATGAGAAAACAACGCGTGAGCGATGGACACTTCAGCGATAAAAAAGTGGTGGAATATTTAAATAAAAAAGACAGAAAAATCCAACTGGACAGGAACGAGGGGCTTTACTGAGATGTAAGGACGACACAGAATAAACAAAACAAAAAATCCGATCAAAATTCCAACTTTCCAAACACAAAAAGGCTTACAGAGAGTGAAGAGCCCCACAGCAAGTGAAAAGGAGCGAACTACATGCTGATTTACCCGAAGAACAAGAAGAGCGACCAGAAGGACGACCCCGTCTGGAAGGAGGACAGCTTTCTCCGTCTGCGCGGCCTTGCGGATGCGCTGGTCCACAAGACCGACTTCAAGACCGAGGACGGAAAGAACGTGTTAGCTGGAGCTTACTACGAGCGCGTCCGTCGGGAACTTGAGGCGCTGGAGGCGGCCAAGCTTGCACAGCTCAGCAAGTCTCTGGGACCCAAGGCTGCTGCACTCAAGGCCATACCTCAGCCGACCGGCGGCAGCAGCAACAGTACTCCCCACTCCACCGGAGCACGTCGTGCTGCATGCGAGGCCGGCGAGCGCCGCGCCCATGCCGCCAGTGAGCGCAAAGAGCTGATCGCAGCCATCCGCGCCGAACTGCTGAATGCCGAGGCCGAGATTAATGAAGTCTACTGCCGCGCAAACGCAAGCCTTGTGAAGTACAGCAAGGCAGGCAAGTTCCGTGTGATCAGTGATGAGGAAATCCCGCGCTTTCACCCGGACTTTTCCGCCCGGAAGTTCGCTGAAACCCTGGGTATCGACAAGGAGGTATTCGAATGAAAAATCCGTTCAAGAAGGCCGATAGCGCCAAGCTGCCTGCGCAGGGCAAAGAGCGCACCGAGATCGACTATGCCCACCGCACCATTATCCACCATATGTTATATGCATACCCGGATGCATTCAGCGGCTGTGCGAGTTACCCAGACTATGATGACCCGGAGATGTTCGCCCAGATGATGGCGCAGGCCGAGGATGCGGTCAAGAAGTTGGATCTTGATGAGCATACGCCTGTTTTCGACGAGCTGGTCCGCCTTAAGGCGCAGCAGCTCGCCATCAGCAGTCTGGTCGAGACCCGCTATCAGCACCACGCGTCCGCCCTGAACCTTCAGGCGGACGTCCGGCTGCAGATGGAGAATCTCCAGGCCAGCAAGAAGCTCATTGAGGAACAGATCGCAGAGATCGATGCAAAGATCCGGCGTCTGGAAGCCTGATGTACGACACGACACACCATAACCATACGAGATAAGGAGAGAAACGATATGTATACCGGAAATCATCCTGACGCAATCGCAAAGATCTACGAGATCCAGAACAAGGGCCGCACCAAGAGCAGCCCGCTGGACCACATCGCACTTCCCCTGACCTTCTTCTTCATGGTAACCGACCTCATGACTGTCCACCTCTATACCGAAAGCCTGTTCGACGAGCGGCCCGAGATGGCCATGCTGGTGGCTGCCTCCATCGCCCTGCTGCTCGATGCCTGCCCCATGCTGGCAGGCAAACTCAAGGGCCAGCTGGACGACATGCTGCCCCGTGATCAGCGGGCGACGAAGCGCCGCATCAGCGCACTTCTGGGCACAGCCGTCGGAGCCTTTGCAATCTTTGCGGGCTTCTGCATCGTGTCCACGCTGATGGGTGTGGAGACCCTGGCGAAAACGGAGGACACCACCCTCTACATGGTGGGCCAGTTCATCCGTATGCTGCTGCCTATCGCCACTTCTGTGGGCTCTTACGCCGTCGGTTACTTCTCCGATCACCGCAGCCAGCTTGAGGACCTTAAGGCCCAGCGGCTGAACCTGCTGGACCTGGATGCGGACATCGACGGCGCCATCCATCACGCCCAGTATGCGACGGAGCATTATGACCCTGACCAGCAGGATTATCTCTTCGCACAGGCCAAGCTCAAGAGCCTGAGCATTGCGGCCCGGCAGGCACGCCTGACTGCCCGCATGAAGCTGGCCGAGGAGCTGGGCTCCGTGGAGGCTGCAGACGCCCTTTTGCACAGCACTGACCTTGATGACCTGCTGGACGAGCAGCACTGGCAGGCAATGCTTCTGCCCCCGGCTGCTGCAACGGCGGAGGCTGCCGCAGCGCCGGAACGGCAGCAGCCTAAGCTGCACCTTGAGGCGGAGCCTGCAGCTATGGCATCCTGACAAAAACAGAAATTTTTCAGAAAAAGCTGCCTGCATTCCAACTGGAGCGCAGGCAGTGCCTTTTCTGAGGTGTAAGACGAACAACCCTCATGAACGAAAGGAAGAACATATGAAGCTGAACGTGCTTTCTCGCATGGCCGCTGTGCTGGCGGCTGGTACCCTGGTGGTTGGTCTGCTGGCAGGCTGCAGCATGGTCCCCTCCAAGGGCGGTACGGTGGACAACGCAGTGGACACTGACACGGTCCTCATCCTTACGCAGGGCGACGGTATGCCTACACTAACCAATGCTGAGGACTTCCTCGACTGCGTGAACGTGACGCACGGCGGCAGCGCCGGTCTCGTGGTCGCAGATGGATCTCCCTTTGTGGTCGGTCCCCAGCGCTTCGACCAGGTCAAGAACAACGACATCCAGCAGGCCAGAGCGGACAAGGCCGCCCGCTTGGAACTGGTAGAGGCAGTGCAGGGAGCCGCTGCTAAAACCCCCGAGACTGACCTTGTCACTGCTGTGTCTCTCGCCGGACGGATGCTGTCGGCTGGTACGGCAAGCAACAAGGTGTTGATTATCCAGCACTCTGGCGTAAACACTGGTGCCAGCCTGCCTATGCAGGAGCTGGATCTGCTGAACACCGACCCTGCCCAGCTTCTGGACCAGCTGGACGCAGCTGCCTTGGTTCCCCAGCTGAATGGCGTGCCCGTTGAGTTCTACGGTCTGGGCGATGTCGCTGGTTCTCAGCGCACCCTCTCTGCCCAGCAAGTCCAGTGGCTGCAGAGCTTTTGGCAGGCCTTCTTTGATCGCACGGGTGCAACCGTCACCTTCCACGCCGATATCGTGTCCGGTGAGGCCCTCACCGAGAACGGCCATAAGGTCACGCCGCTGGCCCCTGCAGGTGCACCGACCTTTATTAAGGTCAGTGCAGAGCAAGTGGACTTTCAGCCCGACAGCACAGCTTTCCTTGACGAGGACGCAGCTCGTTCAGCACTGAACGAGCTGGCCACCCAGCTGAAGGCTGACTCCACCAGCTATGTTGTGGCTGGTTCTACGGCGGAGGTGGACAACGCCAGCCGGGAGGGCGCACAGGCACTGTCTCTTGCTCGCGCTCGGGCAGTACGTGACGTGCTGGTGGTGGTCGGCATTCCGGCCGATCAGATCACCTGCCTGGGTCTGGGCAACGAGCCGACGAGCGTGCGTAGTGCAAACGAGGCCGAAAACCGCTGCGTCTATGTGGTCTCGTCCGACAGCGTACAGGCCACGGAGTTCCGCTCGGTGGGGCAGGCCGAGAGCTGACCGGCAAAAAGACGGGGCACCCTGGCACAGATCGCTCTGTGCCGGGGTGCCTTTTTGTATGCGAAGGGGGCGATGCGCCAGCCGCTTTGGCCCATGGGGAAAGGGCGTTCGCACTGGGCCACACAGGCAGTTTGCGAAAAGGTACTTTTATTTTGGTCAAAAGCGTGCTATACTCTACAATAGAATTGGTAAAATGAACAGCTCCGGTGATGTCAGACAGCTCTAGGGCGAGCAGTTTTGCCGAACCAACTCACACCCCGCAAGGGGACGATAACACATAGGTGTTTTTGTACCAAGTGTCCTCACCGGAATCAACTTACACCCCGCGAGGGGACGATAACCTTTTTATCAAAGCATCTTGGTATAGGTCTTTTTGAATCAACTTACACCCCGCAAGGGGACGTAAATGGCTGTATTTCAATGTCGCCTCTGCTACGAACGGAACCAACTCACACCCCGCAAGGGGACGGAAGTCTTGTAACCAACGTACTTCTCAATATCACCAGCAGATTTAACTCACACCCCGCAAGGGGACGGAAGTGCTTCATTGAATCCATTGTCTACGAACTGAATTGATTTGACTCACACCCCGCAAGGGGACGTAAAACTGAAATTCGACATGAAGAAATCCGAAAGGAAGAGGAACCAACTCACACCCCGCAAGGGGACAAACAAACAGAAGGAACTTTTCTGCACTGCATAGATGCGGCAGAAAAGTTCCTTCTGCTTTTTTGATTTTTTGCACTGTTTTCCAACCGGGCACGGCGGCAGAGCCTTTCTCTGAGTGTAAGACAGAAACACCTGAGACGAAAGGAAAAAGCCTATGAAACGCCTTTTGGAAGGGCAGCAGCTGCAGCGGACAGTCCCGCCCACGGCGGCACATGCTGAGCCGGTGGTACGCCTGCCTGGCGGCCTGACGCTGGACGACCGCAGCTGCTGGCAGTACCCCACCATGCTGGTGGGCAGCGTCGGCAGCGGCAAATCCACCCTGATAGAGCAGATCCGCCAGCCGGTGCTGGCCCATGCAGACCGTGTGGGGGACACCGTGGTGATTTTTGCGGCAAAGCCGGATGTGCTGCGCTGCCGCCGCCCGGGCGACCCGGTGATCTCGGTCTCGGCCACCGACCCTGCCAGCTGCTGGAACATTTTCCGGGAGCTGGATGCCTCCGATACGCCGGACCTTACCCTGCGTGAGATCGCCAGTGCTCTGTTTGCCGAACAGAAGAAAAAGACTACTCAGATCTTCTTCCCGGAGGCAGCGCAGGAGATCTTCTACCAGACGGCACGCTTCATGCGGGATTTCGGTCGCACCAACAACATCCCGGTCTCCAACGCAGAGCTGAGCGAGTTTCTCACCCGCACAACGGTCTTTGCACAGGAAGGGGCCGGCACCGGGACCGACGGCAGCTGGCAGGAACTGGTAGAGCGGTACCCCACTTACTTTTCTGCCGCCCGGGATCTTATCGGGGACGGCGGAGCCCAGGAGCTGGGTGTACTCAGCGAGGTACGCACCATGCTCAGCCGCCTGTTCATTGGCAGCTTCAACACAGCCGACGGCCGGTTCTCGGCCCTGCAGGCAGTCCGGCAGGGCGGCAAGCGGGTGTTTATCCTCTACGAGCCAGATAAGGCTCGAACGGCTCTGCCGCTTTTCAGCTTGCTGCTGGACCTGATGATGCAGCAGAGCATGAGCCCCACCCTGAACCACAAGGTGTGGTTTCTGCTGGACGAGTTCAGCCTGCTGCCCAAAGCCGAAGCCCTCACCGATCTTCTGAGCTTTGGCCGTGATCCTTCCGGCAATGGCCGTGGCGGTGTGCGTGTGGTTGCAGCAGTACAGAGCGTACAGCTGCTGACTCGCCACTACTCCGAGGCAGAGGCCAAGACCCTGATGTCCTTGTTCCCCAACCTCATCACCATGCGTGTCATGGACCCAATGTCCCGTGCAGCCTTCGCAGACCGCTACGGCACTGCTCGCGTGATCTACCGCTACATGGGCGAGGGAAACCGGCCCGTGACCACCGACTGCGAGCAGAAAGTGGTGACAGACGCCGACTTTTCCCAGCTCATGAAACCGGGTCAGGCCCTGATGAGCCTGCCTGCAGTCTCGCCGGAACCCTTCATTTACGACGGCTTCCGGCCCTGACCGAAGAAAGGAGAATCCTATGGCTTTGTTCCGCTCCAACCGGGGCATGCATCTTCTGGCACTGCCCACGACCCACGCCGATGCAGAGAACACCCGCCGCAAAAACATCCAGGATGGCGGCACCACCACCGCATCCCGCCTGCTGGCACAGGCCCGTGTCCTGCCGCAGGAGGCGTTGGTCTGCGGCTCGCCGGGACGCATCTTCCCGGTGGTGGAGGCCCTGCAGCGGCAGAGCAGTTGCCCCTTCGTGCTCATCGGCACCGCCCGGGACCTGACCGACAGTCCGCTGCTGCGGCTTCCGGTCCAGTGGCAGGATACCGTGCTCCCGGACCGGCTTCCGGAGGGCAGCGGCAGGATTACGATCAATCCCGGCGAGTTCGGCATGGGCATGATGCAGATGGCAGACTGGGGTGGCACCCACATCATTCTGCTCTGCCTGGGGCAGGGACTCTCGGCCAGCACCGAGCTGCTGGATGCCCTGAATGCCTGCGGCGACTATGTGCTGCTCTGCAGCAGCCTGAGCCGGGCGGTTCCCAGCCGGACAGGCGGGCTAACCACGGAGGGCCTGCTGCGCTCCATGCGGTACCTGATCGTCTCGTCTGCCGGCGGCGACGCCCAGACCCTGCTGCAAGTCCTGCCCAGCTACGAGAGTGAGCGGGTGACCAACTCCGTCGGCTTCAACACCCACTGCGACCGAGGCGGCATGATGGGGCACCACGGCGGCAGCGGCTTCAGCTTTGGCCAGAACCGCGAAGTGGTCACCAAGCCCGTGCTCTCGCAGGACGACCTCACCGGGCTCCGGAACAACTCGGAGTTTCTGGTCTATAACCAAGACCTTATGAGGCTCTGGGTCGGAAAAATCGGCTAAAAACTGACCGAAAACTTATCCGCTTTTTTCGTACAACCTGCACATTGCAGGAACGTTTACCGGTGCGCTATACTGGGTGCAACACAACCATGCTGCCAATCGTATATCGTGCACAAACGAAAGGAGAAACGCTATGAAGCGTATCTACGTGACCACCATTCCTCTGCAGGGCCGTCTCGACCTCGCCAAGAACACCTACCGTTCCAGCGCCAATTCCAGCGACATCGAGACCCGTTTCCCGATCCTGCAGGTCCTGCACAACACGCTGCAGGAAAGCGACGATTTCCACATCATCGCCATCCGCAGTGTGAACGGCGATACCCAACGCAACTTCGGCTACCTCAAAGAGGAACTGCAGGCGATGGGCTTCACCGAGGACCACATCCGGGAGCTGCCCATGCCGGACGAGCAGGACTGCAGCACCCTGATCCGCCTGTGCCGCGACCTGTGCGACGTGCTGCCGGAAAAAGGCATCGCCTACATGGACATCACCTACGGTACCAAGACCATCCCTCTGGTGCAGCTGGCGGCTCTCACCTGTGCAGCAGCGACCCATGAGGAACTGGAGGTAGGCGGTGTCTACTACGGCGAGATGCGGCGCGTCAACGGCCAGAGCGTGAATCAGTCTGTTCTCCACGATGTTACGCCGCTTTATCACCTGCAGGGCCTTGTGGGCGGCATCCACGGCAACAAGGATACCGCCGAGATGGTCTACAACCAGCTGGTGTGGATGAGCCAGAACAAGGCCGAGCAGTAAGGGAGGGGGAATTTGATGTACGAGGAACGTGCAAACCTCCGGGCTACGATCGATGCATCGCCGCTCTGGGATGTGGATGTGGCCACCCGCAAGGCTCTCTTTCAGCCGATGCTGAAAAAGCTGAATGGCCGGGAAGAGTCTGCCGGGGACGACCCGGCTGAGGCCGCTGCGGTAGACCCGAAGCTGGAAGAAACCTACAAGAGGGTCTGGGCCGAGTGCTTTGAGCTGTTCCCGACAGAAGATGCCACCATCCTGTCGATGGCATTTTTCCAGGCTGCGGCAGCCTACCAGCGGGACCCGACACGGGAGAGGGACAGCTTCTGTGCCTATATGCAGATGGCCATGCGGCACCTGAAGGCCGAAGAAGCCCGGAAAGAGGCGCAGAGCCTGGGCATTATGGACGTCAGTAAGGAGACAGCCCGCAAGGTCCGTCAGGCGTTGGATTACATGGACCGGATGGGCTACACCAGTGCCATGGTGACCGGCGACCCGCATCTGGAAAAGACGGTCGCACAGGCTGCCAGGATTGGCCAGCGGAGCCTGCACGAGGCTCTGCTGAACAAAGATACGCTGGTGTCCATCAACACCGAGCGGGACGACGGCACCGGGATTGAGATCGTGGACAAGGGGACTTCTCCTGAAACGCAGGTAGAACTGAAAGAGGACATCTTCCCTATCCTGCACAAGGCTGTGCTGCTCATGAGCCTGGAAGAAAAAGAAAAGACCCGTGCCAATATGGTGCTGTTCTGGTCCCCGCGCATTCTGGGCTATCTGCGGAAAAATGAGGCCCCCGACATGCCGGAACGCCTTGGCCGCAGCGACGACCTGCGCCCCCTGGAGAGAGACGGCGTCCTTTGGGACCTGCTGCTTCTGCGGGACTATGTACGTTTCTGTGTGCGGGAACCGCTTTACAGCGGCGAAGGCCCGGAAAATCCGAAGGAGCTTGAAAGCGCAGCAGTGAATCCCCTGCTGCTGCCAACACGCCGCCCGGAGCAGGACAAAACCGTGGCAGAGTATCTGGGCAAGGACAAGGGAACGGTTTCCTACCATAACCAGAAGTTCGCCAAAAAGTTCCGGGGGCTGTTGAACCTCAAGGACACAAAGCCTGTGAAGGAGAACTGAACACATGGGGAAGAACATTGCGCTCCTGTATATGAGCGCCTATTTTGCACAGCCTGCCCCGGAGGGCAGCAAAAACCGCTTCCTGCGTACACAGACCAACGAGGCTGCGGTCAGCGCCCTGTGGAAGGACCCTGCATCCCGGCCGGACAAGATCGTGGCCCTGTGCAGCGACACGGTCCGGACAAAGCCGACCGTCCCGGCGGCAGATGGCTCCGGCAATAAGGTGCCCACGCTGGAGTATTTCAGGGATGAGTTCCTGAAACAGCTTGGCGTGCAGCCGGAACAGCTGGTGGCGGTCTCTGTGCCCGACAGCATGGAGGAAGCCGACCAGACCCGTGCGATCTCTGCCGTGCTGGAACAGGTGGCCGAGAATGACAACCTCTACATCGACCTGTCCGGCGGAATGCGCGATACGGCGACGCTGCTGCTCATTGTAGCCCGCTACCTCAAGGACATCCGCATGGTTCAGACCAAAAAAGTGCTTTACTCGGAGCTCAAGGGCAACAGTTCCGTTGTGCGAGACAGCACGGGCCTGTACAACCTGATGGACCTGATCACGGCAGTGGATGCGTTCTTCTCCACTGGTACGACCGAGAAACTGAAAGCATATATGAAACAGACCGGTGAGACGGACCCTGACATCCTGAACCTGCTTGACCGGATCGACCATTTCGCGGATGATCTGGCCCTCTGCCGCGTGCAGATGCTCAAGGCCGACCTCAAGGCCATTGCCCGTCAGATCAAACAGCGCCCTGCCTCGAGGGAAACGCTGAGCAGCCTGCTCTATGAGCTGATGAACGACCGCTTTGAGGCAGAGTTCCAAAACCTTATGGGCAGCCGTTCAGACAGCCTGCCGGCACTCGTGCAGTGGTGTGCCCACCACCGGATGTACCAGCAGGGACTGACCCTCCTGAGCGAGGAAATGCCCACCTATTTGTGTGGTCACTTGTTTCTGCAGCCAACCGGCAAAGCACTGGATTACATGGCACTACAGCCCCAGAACAAAGGCAAGAGCTGGGTGTTCCCAATGTTCCACTACCACTTCTGCCGCGCTGCTTTGTTCCATGAGGCATGGCCCTTTACCGTAAACCTCTGCCTGACCAAGGACAAGACTGAGGCGAACGGAAACGCTCTGTTCCGTGTGGCGACTCTGACCGAAGCACAGGAGTATCTGACAGCCGCAGTGGAGCAGGGGGAACTGCTGTTGGATCTGACCCGGAAAGACACTGTGGCGCAGGGAATTGTATACTACCAGAGCGTGCAGCAGTACCGCAACCAGATCAACCACGCCACGGACAGCGCAGTTAAATTTCAAAAGGACACAGGGCTTCTGCCGCTCAGCACATGCGCCATTGAGCAGACGTTGGGGGACGTTGCGTTCTACCTCTTCAAACTGAAAGACTGTAAAGCCACTGCCCCGGTGGGCATAGAACTACTGGACAGCAACAAAGCATTTTAAGGCTCAAAAAGTCATAACAAAAACAGCCATCACTTTCCAACTGAAGTGATGGCTGTTTTTTGTTATCCCCTCGCGGGTATGATCTAAGTGCAGCATAATTTTGTGCCAGAAGAAAGGGCTACACACATTTATCGTAACTTCTGCGGCAGAACCAGCGGCTCCACCGATACGCCGCCCATGCCAAGGGTGGTTTTGATCCCGATGCCGCCGTAGGGCGCAAAGGAGAGCAGGGCGTTCCAGAGCTCCAGCAGTGGCAGGGCCAGTCGGGCCTCCACGACAGCGCTGCCCACAAAGCCCGGGATGCAGGTGTTCTTGATGGGATAGAAGACGGTGTGCAGGCTGTAATCTAGGATGCGCAGCCCGCGCAGGATGGCGTCCAGCGCGTCCGGGTCGCTCAGCTGGCAATCCGGAAAGGCGGTGTTCCAGTGCAGCACAAGGCTCTGCAGCAGCAGGAATTCCTGCGGGTAGATGGCGTAGCGTCCCGCCTGCTTGAAGGCGCAGGGCGTGCGGAACCACAGCCTTGTCCGGCTGGCGGGGTCCTCCCGCGCAGCCAGTAGAAGCTGCAGACCGTTTTCCACCGAGCGGCTGCCCAGCGGCTCCATCTGCAGGGGCGCGCCGTGCAGTTTCAGCGTGGTGCAACCCGCAAGCAGCGGCCGCACCTGTGCGGCGAGGGCTTCGTCCAGAAGATTCAGCGTCCACACCGAGGTCTGCGCTGCGGCATCAAAGCACAGGGACTGCGACAGCGGGTGCTCGCCCTGCTCATGGAGCCGGGCGGCGGTATCGGCAGGAAGCTGCGACATCAGCCAGCCGTAGATACGGTAGGCCCACGCGGAGGGCAGCCGTGGGGTCTCTGCTGTGCGTAGAGAGAACTGCAGTTGCTCGATCATAGGATGTTCACCTCGCAGAACCCGGTCGGGTAGCGCTTGCCTGCATAGGTGGTGTACCGCGCGCGGTGCGGCGAAACGCCAAGGCTGATGTCTACCTGATGGCGTCCGTGCTGGGTCTGAAGAATGCGCTGGGTCCATTTCAGGGCGGCGGCATAGTCGTCCTTCAGGTAAGGGTAACCGACCGTTTTAGAGAAGAAGCCGGTGCCGCCGCCAAGGATGAGGTGCGGGGTGTCCGGGATGTTTGCAACGGGATGGCCCTGCGGGAAGTGCGACAGGAAGGTATCCTGATAAAAGCTGCTGAACTCGGCGATGGCTTCCAGCAGAGCATCCTTTGTAATGGGGTGGATATGCCGGTTGAGGATGCTCTGGTCCAGCGTCAGCCGGAAGCGGATGGTCTCGCCCGGGCGCACGCACTCCTGATAGAGGGGCAGATCCTTGGCGTCACCGTCAAAGTCCTCGACCCGGGCAGCGGAAAGGGGCGAGATCAGGGTGCGACCGGTCAGAATCAGCTTGTCGTTGTCGATGGGGGCGCTGTCGGAGACCTGAACGCCACGGAAAACGCTGTCCAGGATGTCATCGGCGGCGGCACCGAATCTCAGCTTGTTGGCGTAGCTGCCCTCTGGAAATACGTAATCGTGGTTGACCTCAAACGCTTCCAGAGTGCGTTTTTTGTCGGAGACCGGCGTCTCGTGCAGCAGCAGATGCACCAGCCACGCCGTGCGCAGCGCACCTTTCAGGCTGCTGCCGGGGATATAGGCGCGGCCGTAGGCGTCGCGCTGAAACTGATGGATCTCCTTGGTGCCGTTGTAACCGGCAACATCCTCGGTCACGGCCAGGCGATACTGCACCAGCGGCTTGTCACCCATCAGTTTCGGGTGCTCCAGCCAATCCTCTGCAAGATGACAGTCTCTGGTCCAGAAGTCCAGCAGACTGCTGTTGGAGCTGAGCATGAACTTCTCGAACTGCCGCACCAGATTGTGCCGGAGCATGTAGTCAAAAAACAGTTCCATGTTGAGGATCTTGACGCAGCCCTGGTGCGGGGAATAGATGTATTCCCGTTTGCCGATCTTACGGCCGCTGCCAACGAACAAAGGAGACTGCGTTTTCAGCGTTAGATCAAAGACCTGCAGGTGATCCTGCTGGATCATAGTGTCACCCCCATAAACAGCGGTTTGGAATAGCGGTAGACCGAATGCGGGACCCCGATGCCAACATCGTAGAGCTCACCCTGATAGGTGTGCTGCAGCACAGAACCGGCCGTGAGAAAATACTGGGTCTGCTTCTTGATGGGAGTCTCCATCCATTCAGTGGAGGCAAAGCCGCCGCGCCGGACCGGCTGGAACGAAGCGCCTTCCAGTGCAACATCCATCTCTTCCTCTGTGGGCAGGCTGCTGGTCAGCAGCAGATAGGGCGCGGTGCTGCGTTCCAGCGCCTGCAGCATCCAGAGGGTGGACTCTTCTTCGGCGGTGTTCAGGCAGATGGGGTCACCGTCCAGATGGAACCGGCCGTAACCGGCGCTGGTGCGGCCGCCGATCCCGCTCAGGCCCAGAAGGGTGAAGAGATCCTTCAGCAGTTTGATCTGGTCGGTGCCCTCACAGGCACACAGGACATACAGACCGCAACCTGCGTGCAGGCGGTACAGGCCGACAAAGTACGGCTTGGCGTTGGCACCGTCGGTCACGCTGGCCTTGGTCTGCTCGTAGGCGCTGCCAAAGCTCTGGTCCAGCTCGTCCAGCGGGTAGGTGCCGGTGTGCAGGCTGGCGGTGTAGCGGTCGAATTTGGAGACCGGGATCCAGGCAAGCTTTTTGACCGCCTTGCGCTCAACGGTGGAAAGCTCGGCAGGGGATGTGGATGCGGCGATCGGCTTGGGCAGATAAAAGGCATCTCCCCGCCAGGGCATGGCATCGCTGATGCGCAGGGCGTCCGCATCGGCAGAGACGAGAAGCTCATCCAGCATGGGCTCGCCGTACACCTCCAGCGCTGTGTGGCACAGGGCCGAAAAAATCGTGTCGGCACGCAGGGTCAGGGCAGAGGACTGGGAGCCGACCGCCGAGTCGGAACCACCGAAGTGGACTGCCGTATCAAACGCCAGCTTTAGCAGAAAATAGTTCATACTCTTCGACCTCGGTTTTGAAGGTTTGGCGGATGCCGTCCAAATCAACGTTCAGCGTCTCCGGGTAAGGGATCACCTGAAAGTTCTGGAAGCTCACACGGCCGTTGCCGCGGGAACCGTGTCCGCCAAGGTAGTCCAGTTGGAGTAGCTTCATGGCCTTGGACAGAAGCAAAAGGTCCTCTTCCATCTCTTTGGGGTCGGACAGGTTGTAAACGATGCTGACCCCGAACCGAGCACCGGCAACTACGCGCTCGATCTGGCGCGGGTTGGCCTTGGAGGTAAGGCGGTTGATCGTGTTCTCCGACTTGACCTCGGTCACACCCACGCCTTTCAGCTGGTCGTAGTTGAGCAGAAAGGCGTCCGCAAACTGCAGCCGCGCAAAGCGGACCGGTTCGGAGCTGCCGAACATCCGCAGGAGCACCTCACCGTCTGCGGAAAAATCCGGCAGCGTTTCGCCGTTGACACAGCTGCGGCGGGCAAGCAGTGTGCGGAGCTTGCCCTTCAGGCTGCTGCCCGGCACGATGGGCAGCCCGGTGAACGGGTCACGGATGACAGGACTGTCCACGGTACCGATGGCAGAAAAAGACGAAGAGCCGCCAATGTGAAGCCCCGTGCGGACAACAAGGTCACACTTGATCAGAATTTTGCCGGTCATGATGCATTCTCCTCTCCGGTTTTGGATTCAGAGTAGTAACGATGGAAGGCGACAAGGGCTTCCATGTAGTGGTAATAATCGATCAGGTCCTGCCGTGTGCAGGTGCCGACAGAGGACAGCTTGGCAAGATACTCAAACAGGTTGGCACTTTCCACAAACTGGCGCACCTGCGGGTCGCGGCCGCATTCGTAAGCCAGGCGGATGCGCAGCAGCTTGATCTGATTGACGCTCTCCTTCAAAAGCCGCTCCTCGGTGCGGCGGTTCTCGTTGTTGTAAACGTCACAGGCCAGGCGGAGCAGGTTCTGGATCTTGGTCTTGGTGATCAGGGAGCAATTCTCCTTCATCAACTGTTCCGCAAAATCAACGTAGTTTTCCGGAATGACCGGCTCTGCGGCAGCGGCCTTTTGCTTGGCCGGGCCTTTGCCGGAAGGATGATTCGGTTTTGACATATCACTCTCTCCCTCGTTTCTGATAGACATAAATATAGATCGCAATAGATCGCAGTGATCAGCTGTCGGCGCTGTTCCGGGTCCCGCGCCCAGTCCAGAACATTGTGCGAGAAGACCCGGTATGCGTCCTGCAGGGCGCAGCCTGCCTTCTCATCCGGGCACAGACGGGTGAGAAGGTAGACGCACCGTGCAAAATTGACGTGGTTCTCCTGGGTATTGCGCAGCAGGTCGGTCAGGTTGTACAGCATGGAATTGCCGCGGTGATCATCGTCGTCGTTTTTCTGGAACTGCGCAAAGAACTGCTCCAGACAGGTCATCTTCTCGCCCAGCACCTTGTCCTGCAGCACATCCCAGGAATAGGTGTGGTCGGGCACGGCGTCGAACAGTGCGACACCGTTCTTGCCGGGCAGCTTTTTGGCTTCGTCCTCCAGCGCGGCGGTCTGTTCGGCTGCGGCGCGAATGGGATAATGTTCGTTGAACATTGCGATGCCCGCGCTGATGGTCAGTGCCCCGCAGGTGTAGCTGCGCAGGTGCTTCTGGATGCGCAGGGCGGCCTGCAGGGTGTGGTTCCAGGCACCGACCAGAAAGACATCGTCGCCGCCGGCGTAGACGATGCTGACGCAAAGCCCCTCCAGCAGGCCGTTGATGTGGTACTTGAAAAACAGCGACATCTGCCGCGAGAACGCCGCAGCGCGGAACAGGTTGACGTACTTCATCCGCTGCGCGGGGTCGGTTTGGTCTGGCTGCTCAAAGCCGGCAATAAAGGCCTGTCCCAGATTATCTACGTCCATGCGGCAGATGGCGATGCGTCGGATACCCTCCGACTGGTCGGCAAGATCCTCAATATTGTTGCTGGCGGCATAGTCGCCGACGAACAGGTTGACGGACGGGCTGAGCGTCCGGACCAGCCGGTTCTTGGTGTAGGAGCGCACGGCGTCGGCGCAGAGGCCGGAGTTGTTCGAGAACGAAAGGAACCGTTTGCTGCCCCGGATGCCCGGCAGCGCAAAGGCACCGGGGCGGGGCGTGCTGTGGACCAGATAAATCGACTGGTTCTGGATCTGCGCCGACAGGTTGGCAAACCGATTGCACCACGGGCAGAGACCCTCGGCGTTGACCTGTGCGGAATTGCCGCACACCTTGCACTCCCGGGTGCCGTCGGGGATGGTCTGCACACGGTTCAGGGCGCGGAGCGCAGCGGCATCGTAGGGGTGCTGCTTGTGCTGCTCGGCAATGGCGTTGACCCGGCGGAACAGGGCCTTGTAGGGGCTTGCCTCCGCAGGGACGTTGCACAGGTCGTTGGCGCTGCACGGCACCCAGCCGTTGGCCAGGAACAGCTGCACGCCGAACTGCTCGTTCAGCCAGCTGTTGAAGGCCCGGTTCCAGTCGGCAAGAGTCTGCTGCCCGGCGGCGGTGTTGGGCAAAAGAAGATAGCAATGGCCGCCGCCGCTGTAGATGATATTGGCCCGGGTCAGGCCGCAGCCGTCCAGAAGCTCGTCCATGTAGTGCTCCATGAGCAGCTCCAGAAAGAACGAACGGCTGCGGAGGGAGCGCAGGGCACCCTCGGTGTGGACGGTGTAGATGAACCGCTGGATGCGGGAAAAGTCGGCGGTATAGAGCAGGAAGACCGGTTCCCGGCGCAGCTCCGTGGAAGCGTCCAGCAGGGAAAAGGCGTCGGCCTGCTGCAGATACTCGCTGACGCAGGCCGCCAGAGCCGCCGTCAGCTTGAGCTGGTCATAGAGGGAAATATCCCGGTCCTCTTCCCACGCGGTGTTGGCAGGCAGGGCGCTGCACTGGGATTCCAGCAGGCCCAGCAGCGCGTTTGCCTGCGCCGAGCTGAACTGCAGGCCGGTGAGCTGCCCCGTCAGCTCCTGATAGAGCTCCCGGTAAACGGCGGCGGGGATGTCCGGCGCATTCTGCACGGGGTCGTGCAGGACACCGTCCGGGCGGGCAGCCGGGACGGAATACCCCGGGTGCTCCCCGTTCAGGTGGCTGAAAATGGAGCGCAGGGGCCGGTAGCGGGAGCTGGCCGGTTCGTCGGCGGGGGTGTCGGCGGTCACAGACAGGCTGCGGGCAAAAGCCGCGCAGCGGGCTGCGTCGGAAAGCGGCTCTGCGGTGCTGCAGCTGCGCACGGCGGCCCAATCCGGGGTGTCCGGCAGGGCAGCCAACAGGTCGGCAGTGGTTTTGTCGGACCGGAATGCGAGCTTGCCAAGGTCATGCAGCAGGCCGCAGAAGGTCGCCTGCAAGGTGAGCGTGTGCAAGGGATCATCTCCTTTGGACAAAATAGCAAAGAAATACACGAAAAAACGGTTTTAAAAGGAGTTGGCCCTATTATAGCATGAAATCAGGCGAAGTAAAGCGCCGAGAATAGAGAAATTTCGGCGCATTTTATGGAAGATTCTTCAACGGAAAAAGCCCGTATTTTATAAAAAGCCTGCGGAATTCCCCTCAGTTGGAAATAATCCGGAAAAATATCGGGAGCCACCCGAAATTTCACAAAAAGAGCAACTGCCCCGCTTCACCGCACAAAAATGTGCAGTAAAGCGGGGCAGTCGTCTGTGTCCCCTTGCGGGGTGTAACTCTTGCAATCTGCTTCTTTACTTCAATGACGATATGTTTTGTCCTACGTCCCCTTGCGGGGTGTAACAAGTGCGGCCAAGCGTTAAATTGGGAGGAATAAAAGATTATCCTACGTCCCCTTGCGGGGTGTGACGGCAAAAGTGAACAAAAGCAGACTGCCGCAAACCGGCAAAAAGGCACTTTTTCCACAAGCCTAAAATCATTATAGCATACTCTGCGCAGAAAGAAAAGCCGGAATGAAAAAATAAAGCTGCTTTTTGCGGTGCGAACAGCGCAGGGAGGGCGTATGAAAAACATGGGATTTTGAGATTTTGCACCGAAAATTCCAACTGCGGCTGCTCCGGCGGGCTTATCTTATGTGACCGGACAAAAACAGACGAATGCGAAAGGAGCACACAATGGGATTCTTCAGTTCCCTTTGGGGCAAAAACAGCGAGAACGGCAAAAACACCCAGAACAACACACCGACGGTGCAGCAGCCGAGAATGACGGAGGCGCAGCGGCACGATGCCTTTGTGCAGTCCCTGCGCGAGAACACGGCAAACGGGAAGTACGGCCCCGTACCCACCCAGAGCACCGCTCGCAAAGCCGCGACAGGCTTCTCCGAGGACGGCGGCCGGGAACGCGGGGATGACCCGGGTGCCCCCGGTTCGCAGGGCCGCGAGAGCGGGCTGAAGTTTGGCACCTCCAAGTCGGTGTCGGCCTCTCAGGGCAGCGGCAAGGGCCAGGGTGCCGGGCTGGGCCAGGGCGGCGGCCACGGCGGTCACGGCAGCGGAGGGCATGACGGTCATAGCGGCGGCCACGGCCATGGCGGGCGCTGAAACTTTCTTGCATTTTCCAACCGCAGCCCAACCGGCGGGCTTGTCTGTAGTGTAAGACAAACCTGCTTCAACAGAAAAGGAGAACCCACTATGTTTGAGTCTACACTCGGCAACCTGTGTATCGTGATCTGCGGCCTGACCGTGCTGCTTTCGGCCTTTTTCATCTGGCGCGCGGAGACGCTGCCCAACCGGCTGATCGTCGCTGCTGCGGCGGCGCTCGTGCTGATCTTCCGCTGGCAGATCAGTATGATGATCTACCAGTTCGTGGCGTCCATCTTCTCGCTGATCGCGCTGTTCGTGGGCGTCGTGCTGCTCTGCGCCCTGCCCTTTGTGCTCATCCGTCTCTTCCTGCACTGAGGGGGGTGAAAGGATGGAGTACGCATTCACGCTGAATGTCCTGCCCGTGGTCGGCGGTGTGGTGATCGTGCTGGTGCTGGTGCTCTGTGAGCTTGGAAGCACCGGCTTTGGCGGCGGTCTGCCGTCGGGCGGCTACCGGTATTACATCGGAGAGCACACCGTGCTGTATCTCCGGCAGTCCGGCAGCTGTTGCCGTGTTTATGTGCTGGAGGGCAAAGCCCCACCGGAGATCCCACTGCGCCACACTCACGCAGGCGAGTTCTTCAGGGTGCGGGCCGGCACTCCGGCGGAAGCCGAAATAGAGATCGAGCGGCTCTACTTGCAGGCACCTGAGCTGGAAAAATGAGGGACCCACAGCAGAACAGAAAGGAAAATGTTATGGGAACGGGCAGAAAAATTATAGGGTGGATATCGGTTCTGCTGGCAATAATCTTCAGTGGTTGTGTGATTGGCTGGCTGCACTGTGTAAGACCACAGCTTTTTGGGTCGGCAATCTCCGGCAGAGACATCGCATTCGACTATGTGATCCTGTATCTGCTCTGGTGGTGTTTGGCTCCGGCAACGACAGCCTGCATGGCCGGCGGGCCGTTCTTTCTGTGGTGCGCCGTGCTGCTGCCGACAGAACTGCTGTTTGCGTTGGTCACCTTCCGCAAGGTCTGGCCGGTTGGTGTGCTGCTGGCAGCTCTCTGGCTTATAGGGCTGCTCCGGTTCCGCCGCAAGTGCCTGCGGCAGTTTCGGAGGAAGAGCCGCCGCTGCCACTACAGCGACTTCGACATCCTCTGTGGGCAGGATCGCATCCGTGAGATCTGCCGCCGGTTCGGGGTTCTGCTGGCAGTGCTCCTGCTGGCTGTCCCGGCCGCATGGGGCGTGTGGAGCAGCAGGAACTGCCCGACAGAGCTCCGGCAGACGCAGACGGCTGCCACCGCGCAGGCCCACTCGACAGAGTTCCTGTTCGGCTTTGCAGAGGATGCCTGGAGCGCAGCTTCTCTGGACGAAAAGGCCGCCCGGGCAGAGCAGATGGTTTCCTATGAGCTCGCGATGCTGGGCGTCCCTGCGGACGGGATGGAGGTCTCCTTCAAGGAACTGGACGAGGATCGGCTCGGCTATTATAGCGCTGCTTCGCAGCAGATCGTGCTCGACCGAACCGAACTGCAGGACGGTTCCGTCTGGGAGGTCATCGACACGATTGCACACGAGACGTTCCACGCACAGCAGGCCTATGTGGTAACGAACATCGACTGGGACAACGCCAGCACACAGGCCGCATACTACGACACGGCCAGACGGTGGCTGCGGAATTACCAGACCGGGTATATATCAGGAGAAGAGGATCTTCTGGGCTATTACTACCAGCCGCTGGAGGCAGACGCCAGAGCTTATGCCAAAGAAGAAACTGAGAGGTTGCAGGAATTGATAAGTCGAAATTTGTAGGAGGATAAATAATTGGTATTGAAATAATTTTAAAATTATGGCATATACATTATACGAAATATTAATCTGGATGAACGCTCCACCGTTCAATGATGTGTAAATGGGAGGTGCCTGCCATGACCGCTGTGATCTATGCTCGTTATTCCTCGGACAACCAGCGCGAAGAATCCATCAAGGGTCAGATCCGAGAATGCACCGCCTATGCGGAGAAGAACGGCTTTACGGTGGTCAAACACTACATTGACCGTGCTGTCTCTGCAAAAACGGACAACCGCCCACAGTTTCAGCAGATGATCAAAGACAGCGAGCGCGGGCATCTTTGATGTCATCATCGTATGGAAACTGGATCGATTTGCCTGGAACCGCTATGACAGTGCCCGGTACAAGACCCAACTGAAGAGGAACGGCGTGAAACTGGTGTCGGCAACGGAAGTCATTTCGGCTGGCCCGGAGGGTATTATTCTGGAGTCGGTGCTGGAGGGCTATGCCGAATATTACTCGGCTGACCTGTCCGAAAAGGTCGTGCGCGGCATGACCGAGAATGCTCTCAAGGGTATTTATAATGGCGGCACGATTCCGTTCGGCTACATGATCGATGAGGACCGGCATTACCAGCCCGACCCGTTGTTGGCTCCGTATGTGGAGCAGACGTTCCAGAAGTATGCGGACGGTGCGACCATGACTGACTTGCGGGATTGGTTAAAGGCACACAACATCAAAAATTCGATGGGCGGGGAGATGTCCTACAATACGATTCAGCGGATGCTGAGTAATCGCCGGTACATCGGCGAATTGCGCTTGCGGGATGTGGTACAGCCCAATGCGATCCCGGCTCTCGTGTCAGAGGACTTGTTCAACAAGGTGCAGGAAAAGCTGGCGAAAAATAAAAAGGTCCCTGCCCGTCATAAGGCAGAGGAAAGCTATCTGCTCACCACCAAGTTGTACTGCGGCAAATGCGGTGCGCTGATGTTCGGAGAAAGCGGTGTCAGCCACACCGGGAAGATGTACACCTATTACAAGTGCGCTGCCGCCAAGAAGAAAAAGACCTGCGATAAAAAGGCAGTGCGGAAGCAGTGGCTGGAAGATCTGGTGGTCAACGAAACCATGAAGCTGGTGGAAGATGACGCTTCCATGAATGCCATCATTGCCAAAGTCATGGAATTGCAAAATCAGGAAAGCACGGATTTGCCCATCTATGAAAAGCAGTTGAAAGAAACGGAAGTCGGCATCACCAATATGCTGAATGCCATCCAGATGGGCATTCTGACCAGCTCTACCAAGGAACGGCTGGAAGCTCTGGAAGATCAGCGAAAAGAACTGCAAGCCCGCATTGCAGAGGAACGGCTGGCAAAACCGAAGATGAAAGAAGAATTCGTCCGGTTCTGGCTGCTCCGTTTCCGGAAGCTGGACATGACCCAGCCGGAGCAGCGGCAGGCACTGGTGGACACCTTCATCAATGCCATCTATCTCTACGATGATAAGGTTCTCATTACCTTTAACTATAAGGAAGGTACGGAAACGGTCGCTTTCGGGGAAGCCGTGAAAGCAGAGAAAAGTTCGGATATGAGTGCGCGAGGTGCACCAGATATTGAACGTCAAATCGTAGGATTTGGCGTTCTTTTTTGTTATGTAGCCTCAAAAATTCGGGGCTTACACGGTCAATGCACGGTTTTTGCACGGTTGGCTTTTTCGTAGGAATCTTCTGCATGGGCTGGAATTGCAAGGTTCTGGCTGCCAGTTCGTGCTCAATCTGTTTCTTACGGTTTGTTGCCTCCTCTTTTGTGGGAAAACTCTCCCATTTGTCGCAGCTCTTGCCGTGTTCATCTTCGTAGGTGTAGCGGACGCTGTAAGAGTTGCCGCGCTTCGTAATATATGCCATACGGTTTGCCTCCTTATCAAGCTGCCCGGTTGAGCCACGCATCGAAGCTGTCCTTCGGTACACGGATGCTTCCGCCTACCCGCAGAACACGGAATTCGGTGGTGCTGTTGCACAGGTTGTAAGCAGAGCGCAGGCTGATGGCCAGCATTCGCGCGATCTCTTCCACCGTGTACACCAGTTTCGTGGCTACCGGGCTGTCAGTCGGAGACTTGACGGCATTGGTTTGAGTGACCACCTCCATTGTAGTGAGATTCGAGTCCTTTTGCAAGAAATTATTCGTATAATTTTCAGGTTTCACAGTATCGGTCATGTCGGGCCGATTCAAATTCATAGGCAGACCTCCAAATCCTTGTAGCCGGGTGTTTTTTCACCCGGCAATTTTTGTTTTCCGACATTTTCGGGTTATCCGATTAAAAGTTTCATGCGTTCCAGCTTTTCCTGCGCGTTCTCCTTCCGGAAGCTGACCCCAATGCAGGAAACAGGAACGCACATTTCCAGCAGGCGGTCATAGATGCGGGTATGAGCGGTATCCTGTGGGCGCCGTATCTCGTCCAGCGTCAGGTTGGTGGTGACGATCAGTGGTTTCCGGCTGCGGTACCTTCAAAACCGGAAGTGATAGTTCTGGTTTGATGCAATATTAAATGAATCAACGCCGATTTTCATAGAACAAATTTTTCTCCAAGAAAATTTGCTTATTCGGTATCAGCGGAAACGTGTAGCCAGCGCAATTTTGTGCGGAATATCGGGTTTGGGCGAAGCCCAACAAGTGTTTTGAAGCTGGATTTGTAAAATCGGATTCGAAAATTGCGAGGTGGTACCGGCTCGCCCGGCTTGCTGCGGATGCAAACTCGAAAATTTTTGTGCAGAAAAATAACCGTCCGCTTCAAGTTGAACTTGAAAACGGACGGTCTGATTTGCAAAATGATTTTCAAATTTGGAAAGCACGTTGAGAGGCTTCATAGCATCCGCAAGCAGCAGGAGGTTTGAAATAAAAGGACAGCCGACTGGTGGTGCGCAAACAGGTCAAAGCGCTGACGGTATTGTATCGGGTTCCCTGCCAGCATTTTGGAGTGTATTTTGCGCCGTATCAGATCTTGCTGGTGATGGGCGCTCACGCCGCTGCAGGGGAAGTCAGCTGCCTTGTTTCCAATATGGC
>OGDN01002583.1_pt1 | contig 22667 bp, 29 predicted proteins | sample 1570271 | NCBI WGS metagenome assembly OGDN01 (sample SAMEA4384481, study PRJEB24528) | human gut metagenome | reverse complement strand
GAAGGCGCAAATCATCTACGTCTGCGAAGAAAAAGACCGGGCCACAGTGGAAGCGATGCATATGAAGTGGGCGGCGAATGTGGATGATGCGTATCTGATTGCCGATTCAAAGGAATGCTGGCATGTTGAAACTGCGGGTAAGCATTATTGGGCGGCAAGAAGAGCGACGGACGACCTATATAGCATACCCATCAGCTGAATTTGAGAGAGAAGTTCACCTTGACTCATTTTCTTTTCAGCTCGTATGCGAATAATATTTTCACCTACGAGGTTTCTATCTCCAAGGGTTGTCCTACGACGCATTTCGATCACCTTCTATACCTTTTTAACCAGTATAATTTAGGTGGTCGGAATCATTATTCACGTCGTGTATATATGGAAATCTTTTTTACATCAGGTGTATAATTTGGATGCAACGAGCTAAAAATCTCTCAATTTGAGAAGGAAATTTTTATTTTGTAACGAATAAATATTTAAGCTAAGACAAAGAGGGTCGGTGTGCATATGGTAAAATTAAAGTGCTTTCATGGCACATCAAAAGTTAATGCGCAGGCTATAATAAATGAGCAGTTCTTTAAGAACAGTAGTAGTAATTCACTTAGGCTTGGCGAAGGCGCGTATTTTTTTAACCAAATGGGTAGTACTTCTGATTACACTATAATGTGTGCTAGAGAACTTCTAAAGCATAAGTACCGGAATAAACAGGGGCCTAGAGATTATTGTATTTTATCGTGCATTGTTGAATGTAAGGATGAGCAGTTCATGGATTTATCAGATCCAGACTCGATGGAATTTTTTCATAGAATGAGATATGTGATGCATGAGCGTAACTTGAAACATGATCCTGATTTCGAATACAAAAATGCTTCGGTTGCTGATACGCAGGTTATCTTAGAATTGAAAAAGGAAAAGACTATCGCCGTAATCAGAGCTCCTCAATTTTTTGGTATGTTTGAACGAGAACAAAATATGAAATTTTCAGATCGCAAGATTAGCCAGAACCCAAGAACCTATGTTCCGAATGTTATTAATTTATGTGTTGATACGTATCATGCACGCATTCGAGACATAGCTATAGTAGAAGAAGGTGAATTTGATGTTGGACATGAAGGCTTTGCTGTCTGAGTTTACAACTCATGTGGCTTCTATGACCGATGATGATGTGTATGCATCTATTGAAAATGCAGAACGTTTGACCGCTGAGTGCGCAGGGGAAGTTGGTGATATTGGGGAGTATGATCTAATCACATCTAACGAAACCGAATCACAGAGCATCCAGGCGGACACTGTTTCTTCTGGAATGTATTCTTTTATTTCGTCGTACTCAACAGATATTTGTCATTTTGCTACAACGTGGGCATGGGAGGAGGAAAACGCGGCATGAGTGAGCTTGGTAGCCCCCCTGGAGTAATTAGTTTTTTAGGATATCGTTTGGTAAATCTAAGTTATATATGTCCTTCAGATTTTGAGATGAATTCTCTGAATAATGGAAAATATCATTTTTCTTTTTCAAAAACTGGCGACCTTCTTTCAGATACGGAGTATCAGTTAAATTTGGCCGTAAGAATTTGTTTTGGAGAAACCGCTGATTATTCGGATGCGCCTTTTAGACTTGTAGTTGAAATGGCTGGAAGATATGAATGCCAAGAAGGATGGAAACAGCAGTGGGAATCAAATGCTCTTGCAATTTTATTTCCGTATTTGCGAGCATTGGTATCTACAATTACTGCACAGTCAGGACGCGAACCATTACTGCTTCCTACGGTAAATATTGCTCAATTATTTCGGGAAAACACTAAGAAAAAAGCGTGAATAGTTTTTTTAACCTAATTTAGTCAAACTCCGTTAAAGTAATTTAAAAACCGTCTCTTTGGAATAGATTTTCTATTCCAAAGAGACGGCTCTTTTTAACCATATTAGTATAAACTTGTGAATGAGTAGCAATAAAATATTCCTTGACAAAAATCATGCTGGTTGTTCTTACGTTCCTGAGCCTGCTCATCGCAGTAGACGCAAAGAACCGTAAATAAAAAGCGAACCGCCGGTCAGCTTTGCCCCTGATCGGCGGTCTTTCGCTTTTTCGTTTCCAGAACGAGCGGGAGAACCGATTGCGAACGGCTCCTCGTCTGTCTATATTCTAGCATCTTCTCGGCCACTCGTCAAGAGCGGCCGCTTTTTTCTTGACGCAAGCTGTCGAATGTGGTTTAATCTTCCTTGTCGGCGGGAAACCGTCGGCCATGGCGTAGCGGCGGGCTTGACACCATTCCACCCCGGAATCTGACCGGAAGGAGGTGAAAGCCATGCCGAACCTTCTGCTTGTGATATCCGGCGCTTGCATCGTGGCCTATGTGCTGCGGGAGACGCTGGAAGACCTGCAAAAGAAAAAAGCCGACCATGATGAGCAAGATCATGGTCGAGCTGATAAGCAGGGCTAACTTCTGCTAAAAGCCCGCTGCTATGCTTTGATTATAGCATCGCTTCGGCCGCTCGTCAAGAGTGGCTGTTTTTTTGTGCCGTCAAAAAAGAGATGCAGCGTCAACCTATTCAGCGTCAGGCTTGCGCCGCCATTCTTCTTCCGTCATGTTCAGATCGGCGCGGAGCAGCTCGCCCACAAGGCCATTGACGGACAAGCCTTTGCTTTGCGCGTGAGCCTCTATATCGTTCTTGCGCCCCTTGGGGACGTTGATTGCCAATCGGTCATAGCTTTTTACATTCCAGCGGTTCTTAACCGTTGTTGATGTTTTGCCCACAGGTTCACCTCCTTTTCTCCTTATCATACCGCATATTTCATACTTGTGCTAGTATACAATTCAGCCAATCTTGCGCAGACATATTCGGATATATCGACGATGGATATACTTGTGCCAGTATGCTATGCTGTGACCGTCAAGAGCAAACCACTCTTGAAATACACCGCAGGAGGTAGAAAGGAATGGACGAGAGCTTGACGGCAAAAGAACTTGATCGTTTGGCGGATTGGCTGACGGCGCAGGGCTTGCCCCCTGAGAAGGTGCTTGAGTGCATCAAGTACATCGCGGGCGAAAGCATCCCCGCGAAGGGGTAAACGAAAGCCCTTGACGCGCTAGCTTACAAACAAACGTCAAAGGCTTTCACAAAACGCGGGCGGCTGTCCTGCCAGCCTCCGCACCTATGATTTTAGCATAACCGCCATCGAAATACAAGGAGGAACACACCATGACCTTTCAGAACGAACGCGAGGAGATCGCCGCCATTGCAGAGATGCTGACCGACGGCGAAAAGATTTACTACCTGCTCGGAGCTGCGCGGGCTTTATTGCGTATTGAAGCCGAGAACGAGCAAGCTCAGTAAGCGAAGGAGGAACAAAGCGATGATTCAGAAAGATAAAATGACCTATGCCGAGTATCACGAGGAGGTCGGGCACTACGACAGGCGTTCCGAGAAAATCCAACGAGACGAGATCGAGCGCTGCATTGCGACCCTGTACAAAGAAGCCGACTGGTGGACGCTGAACGATCTGCGCATTCTGATCGGCAAGCTCGTCGGCATTGATATAGACGACCCGGAAGGCAGGGCGTTAGGCAGCATCCTGTTCAACCTCCGTCACGCGAACCTTGAAGCGCTCGAATGGACAAGCCGCTGCCTGGCTGCGATACTCCAATCACAGAGAGAGCAGCAAACCAAATAACCGAAGGGGACGACGCACACGCGCCGCCCCCGCTTTTTTTTACTCTTGATAGCCCTTTTTACAGCAGTTCTCAATGAAGCTGACGATTCGCGGAATTTCCGCGTCCTCGCATTCCAGAATCTCACCCATGAGATAATCTTCCATGTCAAGCCGGTTGTGGATATTGCCCTCAACGCTCGATACAAACCGCGCCACCTCCAGCAGGCTGTCAAGGTGTTCTTCGTCCGTCATGCTGATAATCAGCTGCATCAGCTCTTTGCGTTTTTCTTCCATGTTCAAAAACTCCTTTCAATCCATGCCTTATATCGCATCGCAGCCCGTTCAGAGATGCGCAGGCTGATATAGCATTCTTTCATCGTGTACCCATCCACATAGAACGACAACAGGAAGCCCCGCTGCGGAGGCGATGGGTGCAGCGCGTCAATCGCCTTGCGCGCCTCCTCCCGGTAGACCTCCAGCAGCTTCACGGCCTCGTCATACTCGCGCCGCGTCCGCTCTGCCCGAATCATCTTGTCGTCAATCCCGTATGGCATGGACGACCCGCGCGGCATCCCGTCGTTCAGCCGGGCAGGCAGCAGGGTTTCGGCCTGCTCCATCAGCAGTCCCAGCCGCTCCACCTCGAAGATTTGCTTCCGGCAGCGCGTGATCTTGTCCCGCTCGTCGGGCGTTGGCCGCCTCATCGTGCAGGTCATCAGCGCAGCCTCAGCGCGTGCAGCAGGTCGTCTGAAAACGTCTCACCCCAGATGCGCCACGATTTTTCCGCACGCTCGACGGCCTTTTTGCCCTCGGCATGGTATTTCTCGTAGACTGCCCAGCGCGCTTGTTCGTCCTCCTCGGCGCATTGCCCGGCATATCTGACGATGGCCGCCAGCTCAGCGCGCAGGCCGCCGACGGATAAGACCGAATTCAAGGCTTTTGCGTGTTCGTCTGTCATAAATCCCCCTTCTTTGTGACCGTTCGTTCCAAATGTGCATAGACTGCCGCCAGCAGATCGACCGCCAGCGGGTCGCCATTTACAGCCTTGCAGGCTGCGCCCACATCCGCCGCCGTCTGAATCCAATAGGCATCATCGGGACGGGCGGGAGAGTGGGCAGCCAGAAAATCAAAAGCCACGCGGAAAGCGCGCCGCGTGTCGCGGTCAAGCTCAGGCATCCGGCGGGAGCTGCACAAAGCGCATCTGTGAACAGCGCAAAAGCAGCTTGGTTTTGATCAACGGGCCGTTGCGCTGTTTGGCCAGAAAGAGCATCAGCTTCCGGTCGTCGCGGTCGCTGTTCATGCTGTCCAGCGCATGAAGGAGCAGAACAATGTCCGCATCCTGTTCGATAGCCCCCGAATCGCGCAGCTCATGAATCATGGGCGCTTCATCCTGCCGTGCCGCATTGCGGTTGAGCTGAGCGGCGACGATGACAGGAACCTGCAATTCACACGCCAGCGCTTTGATTGCCCGGCTGATGTCCGCAATGCGTGCGTTTGTGTTTTCATTCTCACGTTCGGATTTGAGCAATCCCAAGTAGTCGATGTAGATCGCGTCCAGCCCGCCGGAGCGCCGCATGTTCAGCGCCAGCCGCCGAATATCCGGCACACGAATATTCGTCTCCATGTACTGGTGAATGTTGCCCGCGCCGTAGGCTTCCAGCCCCTGCAAGGCCTCTTTCCGCTGGGCATCCGTCAGCAGCTCGGCGTGATTGAATTGCCGCATCTCTACGCCGGAAACCGCCGCCAGCGCGCGCACGGCGTTTTGACGAATCGGCATTTCCGCTGAGATATACAGTACCTTTTTGCCGTCAGCCGCCGCATGAAGCGCCGAATACAGCAGCAGGGAGGACTTGCCCACGGAAGGGCGTGCGCCGATGACCACCATTTCGGCCGGCCTGAATCCGCCGTTCAGCGCGTTGTCGATCTTTTCAATGCCGCTTGTCACCGTCGGCGGGTGTCCGTTCTCCTTCTCCTTCAGCACACGCCGCGCAGAGGTCGCTAAATCCTCCGTCGGCGTGGTAATGCCCAGCGCCAGCCGCTTATCAAGCTGGGCGCGCATCTCGGCGCAAACGCTGTCCACGTCGCTCAAGGGGTCGCTGAGCCGCCCGACTGCATCCGTCAGACAGCACAGCGCGTCCCGCCGCAGAGCGCGAACACGGATGATATCGGCATGCTGGAGGGCAAGAACCCGGCTAAAGCCTTCCTCCAGGCAGATGTCCGTCACGTCGCCTTCCTGCCCCGGCAGAGCTTCGCAGACCGTCACAAAGTCGCAAGCCTTGCCCGCCGCTTCCAGCGACAAGCAGGCCGTGAAGAGGGTTCGACACAAGCCGTCCGAAAAATCCGCCGTCCTAAGCTGAACGTCCGCCGCCTTGACTGTGCCTTTTACAATCGCCGCGCAGAGTTCACGCTCCGCCTTGACTGTCTCAGATACAGGCGATACCGTCGTAGTTTCCACTGTTTTTTCCGCCTCCGTTCTTCGTGTTGTCCTGCCGTTCCCAGTTGCGAACCGCCGCGTGCCAGTCCCTCATCCCAGAGCTGCCCACCTTCCAGCCCTTCGAGGCGTAGAAGTCCACGAACCGCTGCGCGTCTACGGCGTTCCCGCGCTCCCGACAGTATGCCTCCACGTCCTCAACCGTGGGTGGGGTGAAGCGGCGCGTCGAAGACATGCACGTTTTCTTCTCTGCTTTGTTACGCTTAGTTAAGTTACGTTGGGGTTCCGCTTCGGCTCCAAGCTGGTTCCGCTCTGGTTCCAAACTGGTTCCAGACGACAAAAGCCGGTAGGTTTTTTGAGCTGTGGTCTGGATTTGTGCCTTCTCTTCAAGGCATTGTGTTGAACGAAAGCGGTCATTCTTGAGCGTGTTATTCTGCTGCCAGTGAGTGATAACCAGCACGCCGGAATCGAACAGGATGACGTACCCTTTCGCCGCAAGCACCTTGAGGTCATCTGCCGTCGTTCCGGTGGTCAGCATGATCTTTTTCGGGTTTTGGACAAAGCCCTCATCATCGCCGCGCATGCCCAGCTCATAGTAGAGCAGCCGCGCCGACACAGGCATCTCGCAGAAACGGTCGGTGTCGATCACGTCCAGCGCAAACATTCGCTTGTTCGCCAACGCTCGTCACCTCGTAAACGTGAAGTCTTCTTCGCTGCCAGCAGCCCTCCGCGTGCACATCGCGTCGCGGATCGCCTGCTGGAGGATATCCGGATCCCATCGCAGCGACTTGCGACGGCGGCCTCTGCCAATCTCCAGCGTGGGATAAAGGCCGCGTTTGAATCCGTTTCGCAGTTCCAATTCGGAAAGGCCTGTCAGCTCAGCGGCTTGCTTGGTGTTAATCAGCACGTCTTTTCACCTCCTGCCAATTCAGACACAGGAACGCCAAGCGCAGAAGCTAACTTAACGGCGGTTGCTTCGGAACACGTTTTGCCGCACTTGATGGCCGAAATTGTCCCGCGTGCAACGCCGGAACGTTCAGCCAACTGCTTCCCGGTCAGCCCGCTTTTTGCCAAAGCCACAACAAAAGAAATACGATTCATTTTCATCTTGCCCACCTCGCAATCATTTGATTTCATTCTGTTCTGTGGACATGATAACACAATCAAAAGAATTTGTCAAACTCAAAATGTAATCTTTTGCTTGCATTTTTGATTGCGCGGCGGTATACTAAAGACACAAGAACAGGGGGAATTCATATGGAGCTTGCGGAAAAAATTAGATTGATGCGAAAAAAAGCGGGTCTAACTCAAAAAGAAGTTGCCGATAAATTGGGTATTACCTATCAGTCATACGGTCAGTATGAACGAGGAGTGAGAAAACCCAAATATGAAAGCATTCAAAGACTGGCCACAGTCTTAAATTGTGACATTGCTGAATTTCTTACGCCTGCCGAAGAAAAGGAAATGTTCATCGGAGAATTAGCCGAGAATCTTCTTTCAGGGGGGAAAAAAACTCAGCCTAAACAAGATGAAGCAGAAGCAAAAGAAAAAACGGAAGGGCTGACGGATGAAGAATACGCCGTATATCTGATGAATTTACTTATCGAACACGCAGGCCTGTTGAATATTCTGGCATCTGGCGGATATGCAATTCGTTTTGAAACGCTGGATCGAGTAACTGTCGAACAAGGCCCAAATATAAAGTTTATGACAACAAACGATTTTCTGGAACAGTTCAAAAAGCTATACGACTCCGTAAATGATATATTCGATCATTGCGAAATTTTGACGCTTTAAGTCACTGACAAGGACGGTGAATAAAATGTCCTCCCTCGAAAACCGCGGCAACGGCTCTTGGCGGCTGACGATCTCCGACGGGTACGCCCCGGACGGCAAGAAGATTCGCTTCCAGCGGACGATCCACGTTGACCTGATGCACACGTCCGCCGTACAGCGCAGAGAGGCGGAGAAGCAGGCCGCTCTGCTGGAGGCAGACTTCCGGCGAAAGCCGCCGCTGACGCTCTACGGTTTGCGCCACACCGCCGCCAGCCTGATGATCGCCGAAGGCCTGCCCATCCGCGACGTTGCCGCCCATTTCAAAAACATAAAAAAAGAGCCTCGATTTCTTGAGTGAAATCAAGGCTTTTTTGCTGGTGCACCCGGCAGGAGTCGAACCTGTGGCCTTCAGAGTCGGAGTCTGACGCTCTATCCAACTGAGCTACGAGTGCATTTGTAAAAAGTATTATACCGCCGAAGCGAAAAAATGTCAACCGCTGGGCGAAAAAATGCGCGCCAAACGCATTTGGGGCTTGATTTGCCGGAAAATGCAGGTATAATAAAATCCGTATGAACCAACAAATCGGAGGATATCGTTATGGAAAGAACGTATGCGGCTCAGGTGCGCGGCGCGGACGAAATCAAGGTCTGCGGCTTCGTGGAGAACATCCGAAACAAGAGCAAGATGGCTTTCATCGTGCTCAAGGATATTACCGGCAAGGTGCAGATCACCGTGGAAAAGGGCGAGGATGAGGCGCTGGATAACGCTGTCAACCAGATTACGCTCGATTCCGTTATTACCGTTATCGGCAAGGCTGTGGAGAGCGAGTATGTCAAGCTCGGCGGCGTCGAGATTTATCCCAAGCAGATCATCATCGAGTCTCTGGCCGCGCCGCTGCCGATCGACCGCGAAGCGCGCAAAGGCCACGAGCGCTCTTCCATCGATCAGCGCATCGACTATCGCTGGATTGACCTGCGCACCGACGCGAATCAGTTGATGTTCAAGGCGCAGACCGTCATGATCAACGCCATGCGTCAGTTCCTGCTGGAGCGCAAGTTCATGGAGATTCACACCCCGAAGCTCATCGGCGCGGCGAGCGAATCCGGCGCGGATGTGTTCGAGGTCAAGTATTTCGATCGCAAGGCGTATCTGGCGCAAAGCCCGCAGTTCTACAAGCAGATGGCAATGGCCTCCGGCTTTGAGCGCATCTTTGAGGTCGGGCCGGTGTTCCGCGCGGAGAAGTCCTTCACCAGCAAGCACACAACCGAGTTCTCCGGTTTCGATCTGGAATTCAGCTACATCGAGTCCTTCCGCGACGTGATGAAGATGGAAGAGGAGCTGCTGACCTACGCGCTCGCGAAGGTCAAAGAAGCTTACGGCGAGGACATCGAGCGCGTGTTCGGCGTGCCGGTCGTCGTGCCGACGACGCCGTTCCCGGTGATCAAGCTGGCCGACCTGTATGCCGAGCTGGAAAAGGAATTCGGCTACAAGTGCCCGGCGGGCGAAGAAGGCGACCTGACCACCGAGGCGGAGCATCTCTCCTACGAGTGGGTCAAGAAGAAGTACGGCCACGAGTTCCTGTTCATCACGGATTATTCCGCCGAGAAGCGCGCGTTCTACCACATGCGCGACGAGAACGGCGTGCCGCAGGGTTACGACCTGATCTGGCGCGGCGTGGAAATCACCACCGGCGCGCAGCGTGAGCATCGCTATGACGTGCTCAAGGCGCAGGCTCAGGAGAAGGGCCTCGACGAGGATGTGAAGTTCTACCTTGAGTTCTTCAAGTACGGCTGTCCGCCGCACGGCGGCTTCGGTCTGGGCATCGACCGCCTGACCATGCTGCTGCTCGGCCTGACGATCAAGGAAGCGATGTTCATCTTCCGCGGCCCGAACCGCTTGACGCCGTAAAAGCGAACGTTCGCATCATTTGATGCAGAAAAAATGAATCGAAATGCTTGCACATGGGGGCAAGTTATGGTATAGGCGCAGAAGCCTTAATATCGAAGCGACGCGGAACGACCGCGCCGCTTTTTGTATTTTGCCCATGTACAGGAGGAAAAAGGAATGAACAAAGTGTTGGCCCTGCTGGCTGTGCTGCTGACGTTTGGCGTGAGCGCGCTGGCCGAAACGCCGAAGGAAACCTATGACCGCTGGATGCAGGCCGTGTCGCCGGAATACGGCTACCAAATTGCCTACGAATTGAGCACGAATCCGGCTTATGTCAACAGCGAGCGTTTTGGCGGCCGTCAGGCGGGCAGCGACGCGGAGCACGCCGCGGCGGAATACCTCTATCAGGAAATGCTCTCTCTCGGTCTTGAAGATGTGGAAAAGGTGGCGGCGGACTGCGACAGATGGCAGTTCAACGGCGCGAGTTTCACGGTGGACGGCGAGGATTATCCGGTGTATACCTACGCCACGGCGGCCACGCCTGCGGACGGCCTGACGGCGGAAATCGTCTACGTCGGCCAGGGCACGATGTGGGATTACGAAGGGCTGGATGTGACGGGCAAAATTGTGCTCGTGGATATCAACCAGCGCGACGACTGGTGGATCACCTATCCGATGCTGGAGGCGCAGCACCAGGGCGCGGCGGCGATTCTGGCGGCGAACGTCGGCGGCTTCGCGCAGGTGGCGGACGACGCGCTGAACAGCCAGGATATCTGCGGCCCGACGGCCATCCCGACCTGTTCCATCGGCGTGGCCGATTCGCAGAAAATCCGGGAAAAGCTGGAAAACGGCCCGGTCGTCGGCACGATGATCGTGGATAACGAGGTGGAAATCGGCACGGGCGTGACCTACAACATCATGGGCAAAATCCGCGGCAAATCCTCGGATTATCAGATTCTGGTCGGCGGGCATTACGATATGCACTTCTTCGGCTTTCAGGATGACAACTGCGCCGTCGGCCTCGTGCTGGCGATGGCCAAGGCGATGAAGGATTCCGGCTATCAGCCTGAAAACGACATCGTGTTCTGTCTGCACGGCGCGGAGGAGTGGGGCGCTTCCTATTCGCAGTTTGACTGGACAGTCGGCGCGTGGGAGATGATCAACCACGTGCATCCGGAGTGGGTCGGTAAAACGCTGGCGTTCATCAACTTCGAGCTTCCGGCGTATGAGTTCGACACGTACACGACGACGTATTCCGCGCCGGAAATGTTCGCCATGCTGGATTATTTTGCAAACGATTACGCCTATTCGCCGGAGCCGGAAGGCTGCTTTGCCGACGGCGTGCTGACCGAGGGCTATCAGACCTACACCTATTCGGATGACTTCTCGTATTATGCGGCGGGCGTGCCTTCCACGGTCAACGGTTTCCTGCTGCAAAAGGACATGGAGACGGTGTTCCCGTTCTACATCGATTATTATCACACGCAGTACGACACCCCGGATACCTACAACGAAGCGGTGATGCGCTTCAACATCGCCTATTACGGCGCGCTGGCGATGTATATCGACCAAATGCCCGCGGCGGATTTGGATTTCACGGCGCAGACGGCGCGCCTGACCGCGGCGATGGATAAGGACGTGATGGCGCAGGCGGGCGCGGACAATCAGGATAATCTCTACTGGGGAACGGACATCAACTTTGACAAGGCCGATGTGGACGCCGCCACGCGCAGCCTGTATGTCCGTTACGACGACAAGGGCGGCGACTTTACCGAAGAGATTGCGATTTACGAAAAGGCGATTGAAACCGAAAAAGCGAAACTGGCCGCAAAGGTTCAGGCCGAGGCCGAAGCGATGGCGGGTCTGGCCGATATCCTTCGATAAACGATCAGATTGAAAATAAAAGCTGTCCCTTCCGTGTTTGGAAGGGACAGCTTTTTATGGTATGGGGGAAGGATGTTATTGCCCCAGAAGCGCGACGATAGCGGCCATTTCGACACTGCGGTATAAACCGTTGGCCAGCTGCTGGGGCGCACCGGAACAATAACTGTTGTTGGTGGACATGTCATCCAGCACGCCGGAAATCGTATCGGAATAACTGCCGGAGGAATCTAACTCAAGGGCGATAATGGCCAGCATTTCAACCATGCGATAGGCGCCGTTCGCTTCCTGCTGAGGCGCGCCGGAGCAGTAGCTGTTGTTGGTGGACATATCATCCAATACGCCGGAAATCAGGTCGGCGTGTTGGCCGTCGAAATCCAGTTCATGAGCGATGATGGCGAGCATTTCCACGCAGCGGTAAAAGCCGTTGGCGGATTGCTGAGGCGCGCCGGAGCAGTAGCTGTTGTTGGTGGACATATCGTCCAATACGCCCGAAATGACGCTGGCATACGCCCCGGTAGAATCCAGCTCATAAGCGATAATGGAGAGCATTTCCACAGCACGGTATGCGCCGTTGGCGGTTTGCTGAGGGGCGCCGGAACAATAGCTGTTGTTGGAAGACATATCATCCAGCACACCGGAAATCAGATCCCCGTAATGACCGGAATCGTGTTCCATCGCAATGATGGACAGCATTTCGACAAGACGGTATGCGCCGTTGGCGGATTGTTGGGGCGCGCCGGAGCAGTAGCTGTCGTTGGTGGACATATCATCCAGCACGCCGGAAATCAGGTCGGAGTAATTCGATGCGGCCGCCGCGCTGACAGCCGTGGATAGAAGAACGGAAAGCGAAAGAAGCAGGTTGAGCAATCGTTTCATTTGTGTTTTCCTCCTTTTCAGGTTTACAGATCGTTGTCAACGGTATCGCGTTCATTCTGCTTTGCGGCAAGCGCATTTTCGAAGTCTTCATCCGTATATTTTTGATAGCTGACGTCCACAAGATACAGCGTATCGGCGCTGGTGCGGAGGTAATAGGAGGTCATGTCGATCTTGACGTGATATGTATCGGTATCAACCACCCATTCATCGTAATCCATGTAATCGGCGCTGCATCCGTCCATAGCGCCCAGAGTGTAGACGATGAGTGCCATTCGGTCAAAGGCAGGGCCTGTGATCAGTTCGACGGTTCCTCCGGTGTTGCCGATAGGGTCGCCATATTTGCGGCAGAGCCCCTGATATAGGGTTTTATAAACGTCGTTTGTAGAATCTCGGTCGGAACAGTTGTCGCGGTCAAAGGAATAGTTCATGCCTGTAAGTCTGTTGTCGTCGTCAAAGAAAAAACTACAGGTTGAGTTTTCATAGCCGGCGATTGTGCCCAGAAAAACGTCGCTTTCGTCGGATTCACGGACGAGCGTTTTTTCTTTGGAAAGAATATCTTCCATCGTATCGCCGAAATGGATGTCGCTGCGGAGCGGAAATTCTGCCTCGGCCAGCGCACAACAGACGAGGAACAACGACAGGGCGAACAACCCAAGAACAGATGCCGTTTTTTTCATGGATATTCCTCCTTAAACTGGGGTTTTCTTTTGATATGGATAGAGTATAACATGATTCATGCGTACAAACAATACAAAACACGAAAAAAAATGTGGAAGAACCATAATTTATTTAAATAAAAATGGTAAGATTTGCACATGATAGGCATGAATGTAACAAAAAAGCTCGGAAAAGGGAAAGAAGGCGTTTTGAAATCGCTTTCCATGATCTTTTCCTCCTTTTTACACGCCCGCGCTTTTTGATTTTACACGGCGGAATTACAATAACCCCGTTCTCAGATGAGAACGGAAACATTCCGAAACTACTGAAAAAACGTGTAGAAAGAGGAGAAAACATCATGAACAAAATCGCCAAAATCGCGGCGCTGGCCGCGCTTGCCCTGACCTGCGCTGCCTCGACCGCCTGCGCCGATTTCAACGCGGATAAGTCCATCGCCGTTATTTCCCGCGAGGAAGGCTCCGGCACGCGCGGCGCGTTCGTCGAGCTGACGGGCGTGGAGCAGAAGATCGACGGCAAAAAGGTCGATATGACCACCGACGACGCGCAGATCACCAATAACACCGCCGCCATGCTGATGACCGTCGCGGGCGACGAGCAGGCGATCGGCTATGTCTCCCTCGGCTCGCTGAACGACACCGTGAAGGCCGTGAAGGTCGAAGGCGTTGAGGCGACGGCGGAGAACGTCGCGGACGGCAGCTACAAAATCGCGCGCCCGTTCAACATCGCCTATAAGGCGGACGGCCAGAGCGATCTTTCCAAGGACTTCGTCGCCTACATCATGAGCGCCGAGGGCCAGGCTATCATCAACGAGCACGGCTATGTCGGCAGCAACGACGCGGCGGCTTACGCGGGCAATGGCGCCGAAGGCAAGCTGGTCGTCGGCGGTTCTTCCTCCGTGTCTCCGGTGATGGAGAAGCTGATTGAGGCATACAAGGCCGTCAACGCGAACGCGGATATCGAATTGCAGACCACCGATTCCACCACGGGCATGACCTCCGCCATCGAGGGCACGTATGACATCGGCATGGCTTCCCGCGAACTCAAGGACGACGAAGCGGCGGCGCTTGAGCATCAGGCCATCGCGATGGACGGCATCGCCGTGATCGTCAACACCGCGAACCCGGCGGACGACCTGACCGTCGAGCAGGTTGCCTCCATCTTCCTGGGCGACGTGACCAAGTGGAATGAGATTGTGAAGTAAAAAAATACCCTTCCACCGCTGCGGCGGCGGAAGGGTATTTTGCGAGGGAAAAGTATGGAGCGAAGCTATAAAAAACGCGCCTTGCTGGAGATCGTCATGAAAATCGTCTTTCTGGCGGCGGCGTGCATGTCCGTGCTGTGCGTGGCGCTGATCTGCATCTTCCTGTTTGCAAACGGCCTGCCTGCGATGGGCGAAATCGGCGTGCTGAACTTCCTTTCCGGCACGAGGTGGAAGCCCGGCGCGGATATCTACGGCATTTTTCCGATGATTCTGGGCAGCATCTACGTGACGGCGGGCGCGCTGCTGATGGGCGTGCCGGTTGCGCTGCTGACGGCGATTTATCTCGCGTTCTTCTGCCCCCAAAAACTCTACCGCGTGCTCAAACCGGCGGTGGAGCTGCTGGCGGGCATTCCGTCGGTCGTCTACGGTTTTTTCGGCATTGTGGTGCTGGTGCCGATGGTGCGCGCGCTGGGCGAAAAATGGGACGGAAGCGGCAACTCGATGCTCACCGCGTCCATCCTGCTGGCGATCATGATTCTGCCGACGATCATCGGCGTGGTCGAGCCTGCGCTGCGCGCCGTGCCGAGGAGCGATTACGAGGGTGCGCTGGCGCTGGGCGCGACGCATGAGCGCAGCGTGTACACCGCCGTTGTGCCCGCGGCCAGGAGCGGCATTCTGGCGGGCGTTGTGCTGGGCGTGGGCCGCGCGATGGGCGAGACGATGGCCGTCATCATGGTGGCGGGCAATCAGCCGCGCATGCCGAAGGGCATTTTGCAGGGCGTGCGCACGCTGACGGGCAACATCGTCATTGAGATGGGCTATGCCGCCGGGCTGCACCGCGAGGCGCTGATCGCGACGGGCGTGGTACTGTTCGTGTTCATCCTGCTGATGAACCTGTGCTTCTCTGTGCTCAAGAGGGGGAAGAAGGCATGAGACGATATCGAAACCATATCGGTTCGCTGGCGCTGGCGCTGCTGACGCATCTGGCGGCGGCGGTTACGGTGCTGGTGCTGGGGTTTCTGGTGGGCTATGTGCTCATCCGCGGCGTGCCGAATCTGAATGCGGACATGTTTTCGCTCGCGTATACCTCCGATAATCAGTCGATGCTGCCCGCCATCCTCAACACCTGCACGATGACGCTGCTGGCGCTGCTGGCGGCCGTTCCGTTCGGCATTGCGTCGGCCATTTATCTGGCGGAATACGCGAAAAAGGGAAGCAAAATCGTCGCGCTGATTCGGGTGACGACAGAGACGCTTTCCGGCATTCCCTCGATTGTCTACGGCCTGTTCGGCATGCTGTTCTTTTCGGGCAAGCTGCGTTTCGGCTACTCGATGCTCTCCGGCGCGCTGACGCTGGCGATTATGATTCTGCCGCTGATTATGCGCACGACGGAGGAAGCGCTGCTCTCCGTGCCGGATATGTACCGCGAGGGCAGTTTCGGCCTGGGCGCGGGGCGGCTGCGAACGGTGACGCATATCGTGCTGCCGACGGCCATACCGGGCATTCTGTCGGGCATTATTCTGGCCATCGGGCGCATTGTCGGCGAGACGGCGGCGCTGATGTATACCTCCGGCACGGTGGAAAAGGTCGCCGGGTTGATGGATTCGGGCAGCACGCTGGCGCTGCACATGTATAAGCAGGCCTCTGAGGGCCTTTACACCGAGCAGGCGTATGCGACGAGCGTTATTCTGCTGGCGCTGGTGCTGCTCATCAATTTCTGTTCCTCTCGAATTGCCAAACTGATGATGAAAGGCAGGGAATGACAAGCGATGGCCGACGCATTTACCGTTCAAAACATGGATCTGTATTACGGCAGCTTCCATGCGCTTAAAAACGTCAACCTGAATCTTGCATCGGGGGAGATCACCGCGTTCATCGGCCCCTCCGGCTGCGGAAAATCCACGTTTTTAAAGAGTCTGAACCGGATGAACGATCTGGTGGAGGGCTGCAAAATCACGGGCGACATCCGGCTGATGGGCGAAGACATCTATGATAAGCGCATGGACGTCAGCCTGCTGCGCCGCCGCGTGGGCATGGTTTTTCAAAAGCCCAATCCGTTCCCGATGAGCGTATACGACAACATCGCCTACGGCCCCCGGACGCACGGCATGAGGAAGAAAGCGGAGCTGGACGAGATTGTGGAAAAGAGCCTGCGCGACGCGGCAATTTGGGACGAGCTGAAAGACCGGCTGAAAAAGAGCGCGCTCGGCCTTTCCGGCGGCCAGCAGCAGCGGCTCTGCATCGCGCGCGCGCTGGCGGTGAAGCCGGAGGTCATTCTGATGGACGAGCCGACGAGCGCGCTCGATCCGATTTCCACCTCCAAAATTGAAGACCTGGTGATGGATATCAAGAAGGATTACACCATCGTGATGGTGACGCACAACATGCAGCAGGCCGTGCGCGTATCGGATACGACCGTGTTTTTCCTGCTCGGCGAAATCGTTGAGAGCGGAGCGACGGGGCAGATGTTCTCCATGCCGAAGGACAAGCGCACGGAGGATTACATCACCGGCCGGTTCGGTTAAAAAAGATGCGATGGGGCGCTGCCCCATGCCCCGACAGGAACCTCAGGTTCCTGTACCTCCCACCTGTGCGCCGCGTATTCGCAGCGCATGAAAATGATGCTTAAAGCTGCCGCAAAGCGGAAATGGATTTGGGCGGCAGCCCCAAAATGGAGGGTCAGAAAGTGACAAGCCGCAAATATTATGAGATGGAGCTGCAAAAGCTGAATGCGTCGCTGCTGGAAATGGGCGAAATGATCCGCATGGCCATTGGCGGGGCGGTGACGGCGCTGCTGGAGTTTGACCACGACAAGGCGCGGGAGATCATCGCCTACGACGAGCAGATTGACAGGCAGAACCGCGAAATCGAGCAGCAATGCTATACCCTGCTCTTATCCCAGCAGCCGGTGGCCGGGGATCTGCGCATGGTTTCGGCGGCGCTGAAAATGACGACGGACATGGAGCGGATCGGCGACCACGCGGCGGATATTTCCGAAATCGAGCTGATGCTGGAAAACCTGCCGACGCTCAGCTGCGCGCCGATTCGCCAGATGGCGACGGAGACGAGCGTGATGCTCATCAAGAGCCTGGAAGCGTTTGCCCAGCGCGACGAAGAAAAGGCAAACTGGGTCATCGACCGCGACGACGTGGTGGACGATCTGTTTGACACGGTGAAGAGCGAGCTGATCGAGGCCATCCGCCAAAATGCGGATAACGGCGAGGCGGCGACGGATTTGCTGATGGCGGCGAAGTATTTTGAACGCATCGGCGACCATGCGACCAACATCGCGCAGTGGGCGATCTTTGCCATCACGGGCGAAATGCCGAAGGACTGATTTCTTTAGTCAGCTTCGCTGACAGCGCTCTCAAAGAGGGGCGCTTTGCCCTAAGAGGCTTTACTTTTCTAAATGACCATTCTAAAGAAGCAGACGCAAATTCCCCGCTTAACTCAAATTTTACACAGTGTTGTTTGCCGTTTTACAATGGATTGTTAAGATGGGAATAACCACAAAGTTGTGATAAGAGGAGAGAAAGCGGATGGGAATGACAAACGCGCTCAATTTGCTCTGCGGTCTGGCGCTGTTTTTATACGGCATGCACGTGATGGGGGAAGGGTTGACCCGCGCTTCCGGCGGCAAGCTGGAGAGCATTCTGGAAAGCCTGACCAAAAGCAAGATGAAAGCCGTGCTGCTCGGCGCGGGCGTGACGGCGATTATCCAGTCTTCGTCGGCGACGACGGTGATGGTGGTCGGCTTCGTCAACTCCGGCATCATGCGGCTCTCGCAGGCGGCGGGCGTCATCATGGGCGCGAACATCGGCACGACGGTCACCAGCTGGATTCTGTCACTGACGGGCTTGCAGGGCGACAGCCTGCTGCTGACGTTGTGCAAACCGGCGACATTCACGCCTGTTCTGGCGTTTATCGGCGTCTGTCTGCTGCTCTTTGCCAAGGGTGACAAGAAGCACGACGCGGGCAGCATCATGATCGGCTTTGCCGTGCTGATGACCGGCATGGAGATGATGAGCGGCGCGGTCAAGCCGCTGGCGGATGTGCCGGAGTTTACGAACATCCTGTTGATGTTCACCAACCCGATTCTGGGCGTGATTGCGGGCGCGGTGCTGACGGCGATCATCCAGTCTTCGTCCGCTTCGGTCGGTATTTTGCAGGCGCTCTGCATGACGGGCGCGGTGAAATACAGCGCGGCCCTGCCGATTATCATGGGCCAGAACATCGGCACGTGCGTCACGGCGCTGATTTCTTCCATCGGCGCAAGCAAAAACGCCAGGCGCGCGGCGCTGATTCACCTGTATTTCAACATCATCGGCACGGTGCTGTTCATGGCGGTGTTTTACGCCGTCGACGCGGTTTTCCCGTTTGCGTTTATGGAGGATGCGGCGAACGCGGCTGGCATCGCCGTGATTCATACGACGTTCAACATCATTGCGACGGCGGTGCTGCTTCCGTTCTCCGGTACGCTGGAAAAGCTGGCGACGTTCACCATCCGCGACAACGACACGGTGGAGCGCATCGACGATTTCCAGCTGCTGGATGAGCGCTTCCTCTCCAACCCGGCGTTCGCGGTGGAACAGTGCAAGGTGGTCACCGACCGGATGGCCGAGCTGACCCGCGAGGCGATTTTCGACGCGATCGGTCTTCTCGACGGCGGCGCGTATACGCCGGAGATGGCGGATCGCATCGAGGCGCTGGAAACGAAGATCGACCACTATGAGGATAAGCTGGGCACGTACATGGTCAAGCTCTCCCGCGCCAAACTCTCCCAGAAGGACGGCCACACGCTCTCCCTGCTGCTGCACAGCATCAGCGATTTTGAACGCATCAGCGACCACGCGGTAAACCTGCTGGATTCCGCGCGCGAGATGAACGAAAAAAAGATGGTTTTTTCCAAGGCGGCGGCGAGTGAGCTGCACGTTTTTGCGGGCGCGGTGCGCGATATTATCAATCGTTCATTTGACAGCTTCCTGCAAGATGATGTAGAATTGGCTAAGACGGTGGAACCGCTGGAGGCGTGCATCGACGACATCAACGTGAACGTCAAATCCCGTCACATCGAGCGGCTGACCACCGGTCAGTGCACCATCGAGCTGGGCTTCGTGCTGACCGATATTTCCACCAACTTCGAGCGCGTATCCGACCACTGCTCCAACATTGCGGTGTATCAGATTCAAGTGCCGAAGGACGAATACGACGCGCACGAATACCTGCAAAACGTCAAGCATCAGGAACATGTGGAATTTGACCGCGAAGAGATGGCCTACGAAAAGCAGTACCGCCTGCCGGACGTGGCCAGAGTGCAGACGGCCAAGGCCGGGGAATAAAAAGCATGATTTACATTGTCGAGGATGACCGCAACATTCAGGAAATCGAGATTTTTGCGCTCAAAAACAGCGGCTATCAGGCCGTCGGATTTGAGACGGCGAAGGAGTTTTACGGCGCGCTTTCCGAAAAACTGCCGGAACTGATTCTGCTGGATATCATGCTGCCGGATGAGGACGGACTTTCCATCCTCAAGCGGCTGCGCACGCGCGCGGACACGCAGAAGATTCCCGTCATTCTGGTGACGGCGAAATCCACCGAAATCGATAAGGTGAAAGGGCTTGACGGCGGCGCGGACGACTATATCGCCAAACCGTTCGGCGTGATGGAGATGATCGCGCGGGTAAAGGCGCTTCTGCGCCGTTCCGGCGGGGCGGAGGAAAGCCTGATGACCTGCGGCAATGTGACCCTCGACAGCGAAAAGCGCATGGTCTATGTGGACGGAAAGGCCATCGAGTTGACCTATAAGGAGTTTGAACTGCTCAAGCTGCTGATGAAGAACCACGGCATTGTGATTTCCAGAGATGTGATCATGGAGCGCGTGTGGGATTCCAGTTTCGAGGGCGAGAGCCGCACCATCGACGTGCATGTGCGCACCCTTCGTCAAAAGCTTGGCGACGGCGGCGCGCTGATTAAGACCATCCGCAACGTCGGCTACATGGCCGAGGCGAAATAAACGAGCGAAGGGGGCCGACGCAGACTGCGACGGCCCCTTTTTGTAAACGTGTAAACGGCGCTGCGGCGGGCGGCCGCGCAAGCGTTTTCCACTGGATGGAATGAGGAAAGCCATGAAGAAAAAGATTTTCAAATATTTCGCCTGCATGATTACCGTGGCGATTCTGGCGACGACGCTGCTGCTGTCATGGGTGAATTATGAAATGTTCAAGGGGCGCGTCATGAGCGATCTGGAAGCTTACGGACGCGTGTTTGCCGTCGTGCTGTCCGGCAGCGGCGGAGAGAGAGACGCGCTGGAAAGCCTGACGCGGGAAAAAATCCGCGTAACGCTTGTGCGCGCGGATGGCGAAGTGGATTACGATAACTTTGCCGATCCGCAGACGATGGAAAACCATGCCGACCGTCCGGAAATCCGGCAGGCGCTTGAAACCGGAGAGGGAACCGATATCCGCAATTCCAGCACCGTTGACCAGAGCGCATTCTATTATGCGGTCAAACTGGAAAACGGCGACGTGCTGCGGCTGGCTCAGGAGGCTTCCAACATATGGAACGTTTATTTCCGCTCCGTGCCGCTGATTCTGCTGCTTGCGGCGGGCATGGCGGGGGTCAGCCTGTATTTGGCGCATCTGCTGACGGCGAGGCTGGTGCAGCCCATCGAGCAGATGACCGCGCACCTGAACAATGTGAGCGGCGTAGCGCGCTATCCCGAACTTGAGCCGTTCATGGATATGATCGAGCAGCAGCACGAGGAAATTCTGCGCAGCGCCAATATGCGCGTGGAATTTACGGCAAATGTCTCCCATGAATTGAAAACGCCGCTCACGAGCATTTCGGGTTATGCGGAATTGATTGAAAGCGGAATGGCGCAGGGCGAGCAGGCGAAGACCTTTGCGGGGGAAATCCACAAGAGCGCCAATCGGTTGCTGACGCTGATCAACGATATCATTCGGCTTTCGCAGATGGATGCGCCGATGCCGGATCTCAAGTTTGAACCGGTGGATTTGGCGCAGATTGCGACCAACACCTTTGAGCAGCTGGAGATGAGCGCGCGCAAGGTTGACGTGACGCTCCAGCTGGATGCGAAGCAGGCCGTTGTGGAAGCCGACAGGCAAATGATGGACGAGTTGCTGTATAACCTGTGCGACAACGCGATTCGCTACAACGTGCGCGGCGGCAGCGTGAAGCTGGAAGTGCGGCCGGTTCGGGACAAGGTGATTGTCTGCGTGCAGGACACGGGTATCGGTATTTCGCCGGAGAACCAGGAGCATGTCTTTGAGCGTTTTTATCGCGTAGACAAGAGCCGCTCGAAGGCGACGGGCGGAACGGGTCTTGGACTGGCGATCGTCAAACATATTGCGGTGAAGCACAACGCGCAGATTGAGCTGGAAAGCGAACTGGGACGCGGCACGAAGATCTCGGTGATTTTTGATCGATGCTTTAAGGCATGATCGGGGAGGAAAACGGCGTGGTTACATTTGAGGATATCCGGAACAACGCGGAAATTCGTATATATATCGAGAAAGGCAATGAAAATCTGGGTGTGCTCGGCTTTACCAAGCACTCTGTCGGACATGCGACGAAAGTATCCGACACGGCGGCGAAGATTCTGGAAGGATTGGATTATGACGCGAGAACGGTGGAGTTGGCGCGCATTGCGGGCTATATGCACGATATCGGCAACTGCGTCAACCGCACCGACCACGCGCACAGCGGCGCGATCATGGCGATGACGATTCTTCGGGATTTGGGCATGGAACCGAAAGAGATCGCGACCGTGATTGCGGCGATCGGCAATCACGATGAGAAGACGGGAACGGCGGTGGATGCGGTTTCGGCCGCGCTGATTCTGGCAGACAAGACGGATGTGCGCCGCAACCGCGTGCGCGGACGCGACCGAACCAAATTCGACATTCATGACCGCGTGAACTTTGCGGCCATCAGCTCAGTTTTACATATGGACAGAGATAAACGGCAGATCACGCTGGATATTCAGCTGGACGACGAAATCTGTTCCGTGCTGGATTACTTCGAGATTTTTTTGGAACGCATGCTGATGTGCCGCCGTGCGGCGGAGATGCTGGGGTGCAGCTTTAAGCTCAAGGCAAACGGATCAAAGGTGCTGTAAGACGGAAAAAGCAGGAAATACCAGGGAAAATGCACTTTTCAGACACAAAGATTCAAAAACTGTCAAAAAAAGTTCAGAAAAGGTATTGACAGGGGGCTGGAACTGCGATATAATAACCGAGCTGTCAGCGCGAGCTGCTAAAGCGAGCGGGAC
>OGDN01002556.1_pt1 | contig 22875 bp, 40 predicted proteins | sample 1570271 | NCBI WGS metagenome assembly OGDN01 (sample SAMEA4384481, study PRJEB24528) | human gut metagenome | reverse complement strand
GGAGAACAGATATGTATAATCCTGTTATCGAAAGAACAGAAACAGAGGAACTTACCTTTTTGCCGGGATTTGTTATGAGTAAATTGGAACCTTTTATGAAAAAACATAATATTCAGTATGAACTAATCCGTCAGGACGATTTTGAAGAAGGATGGCAAGGTTATTATGTTTATGGCAGATTAAAACGGTATCATGGCGTAATGGCTGTTAAAGCCAAAGTTGCTGAACCCTGTCTTCATCGAATCGCAGAGGAGCTTAAGGATATTGACGATGATGAAATCTAAAAAATCCCGGCCGTAAAAGGCCGGGATTTTTTATACTTTTTCTCTCATAATAAAACATCAAAAGAGATATGGAGGAAAAGAAAATGGATTTTATTGCAACGCAGACGCAGTTGCCGGACATAAAGACAAATTTTAATGATGTAAAAAAGTATGTCGAGGCAAAAAGGGATATGTACAAAGGCGTTATCGTTACGGAAGACACGTTAAAAGAATGCCGGGCAGACTTAAGCGACTTAATCCGCATCCGAAATAATATTGAAGATTTTCGTAAAGCGAAGAAAAAGGAGATGACCGCCCCTATTACAGCTTTTGAAAAACAGTGTAAAATGCTGGTTGAGATTATCGGAGAAGCAGAAAATCCGCTTTCTGATGGTATCAAGGTATTTGATACTGAACGAAAGGAGCAGAAACGGAAACAGGCGGAAGAACTTATCCAGAAGGCTATTGCAGAAAAGGATTTAAGAGATAAATTTGCAAAGAAGCTTATTATAAAGGATGAATACCTTCTTTTGACTGCAAGCAAAAAATCAGTAAGAGAAGCTATTGCAGCAGAAGCAGACAGACTTCTTAATATGCAGATATCCGAAGACGCTGATATCGAAGCTATCAAATCTTCTGTAGAAAGAGAAAATAAAGACCTCATGAGTAAGCTTGACGAAAATGAATTTATCAAGATGATTGAGGTCAGAACAGTTGCTGATATTCTGGGCGTAATCGCTCAGAGAGCTGCACATATTCGTGAAGCACAGAAACTGGCAGAGGAAAGAATTCAAAAGCAGATTGAGGAAGCAAGGGTAAATGTTCCTCCTGTTGTCGGGACGGGAACGAATATGAAGAAAGATACAGCACCTTCTACTGTTTCTCCAGCATCAGCTTTTAAAAAACAGATGCAGGATATTTTTGCAAATAACCCTTTTGCACAAGTGTGTGCTCCTACACCTGAACAGTGGTGCGTTAGCTTAAACATCACAGGCAGTTTTGAACAGCTTGCAGCATTTAATCGGTATCTTAAAGAAAATAATATTCAGTATCAGGTTATCTCTCAAAATAAGATAACTTCATAAAAAGATTGGAGTATAAAATGTATTCAAGAGAATGGGCGATAGATATGTTGAAAAATCATCCGGGCGAAAAAATAACTCACATGCTATTTGCTTCAGATGAATACATCTATGGCAGAAACGAAAAAGTTTATGATGAAATGGAGTATTTATTTGAGGACTGGAACTCGGAGGGAATTGGAAAGCATGATGGCATGAGAAGTCGTATCGGAGGACCTTGGGAAGACGATTAGATTAACTATTCAGGTAGATTAAGGAGTGATGAGATATGAAAAAAGTAAAATGCGTTAGTATCAGAGAATTTATGTCAAAGCAAATTGAAGTTGGTAAGATTTATTATATGGACGAGAAAACAAAATGGAAAGACTGTGACGGTGATGAGTATGCCGTATTTTATTCTGACAATAATGGCGCAGATAAAATTGGCAACTTGCTTTTATCTCACTTTTGTATGATGGAGCAGTGATGTCAAATTCAAGACAAGGCAAGATATTAGTACGTCATAACGGTATTAGTTTCTATGTGACTATCGAAATTGATTTCAAAAGATGGGAATATCGGAGATTTTTACCAGTCTATAAGGTAGAGATTAACCGTGACAAGTAGACATTTCGCTGAATTGGAGTAAATTATAAAATAACCAGATATCCCCGGATAATTTATCCGGGGATATTTTGTATCTTTATTCTTTCATAATAGAATATCAAACGAAAAGTGGATGATATGTTATGGCAAGATATAAAATGACAATTAACACAAGCGCATATAAGAGCGGAAGATGTAGTAAAAAGAATTGGGAAACAGGAACACGGAATGATTATATTAATGTTGAAAGAATCATACTTGAACTTAATAAATCCTGAAGCAGCAGAAAGTGAGGAGGAACAATAATGACAGTAAGAGAATTGAAAAGAATGTTAGAAGACTACGATGAAGATATGGAAATTGTGTTTCAGGCATCAGGAGATGCATATGGAGAACGCATTGGACATGTTGTTGAGGAAGGTAAGGGAATAGCTCCGTTTAGAGGTAATGACTACAAGGCGTTAATTCTTACTTCTGATGGACAATGTGGTGAAGTTTGTAATGAAGATGATTTAGATTTATAAAAGATGGGTTGGTTTCAGTGAATTTTCACCGGAAATTATCAAAAATTTCTTGAGAGCAAGCATAATGATTTAGTTCTTCATATTTATAAAGATGAAGAATATGATGCGTCAAAAGACAAGGATATGGATGGGTAAATACCGAAAATGATGAACATGGAAATATTGACTATTGGGATTTATATACTACAAGCGGTTTAGTATGTATGGACGAAGAAATGAGGATTTACTGGTAAGAACGGAGGTTAATTATATGAATATGCAAACTATTTCAAAAGCAAAACGAGAAGTAATGGTTGAATTAACCGCAGATGATTTAGTAATTATTTGTAATGCGTTGTATGCTCAATCAGGCGAAGAGAAGAATAATGATTATTTCATGCAGCTTTATAGTGACATGATGATGGCAAGAGATTTGTGTCAATATGGCCATGTAGATGATTTTTGCCTTCACAATATCATAAAATGTCGTAGTGAATTAAAAGGTCTTTTATCCGAAGAGGATGTTGAAACATTCAACAAGTATCTTGAAGATAATGACCTGCCAACAGCTTTTGGAAATTCCGATTTTGTACGAATTTATAAGAGAATTGTTGGATACTCAAAAGAAAGTGATACACTGAAAAATTGGATGGAACAAAATAAATAACATGAAACGATGATTTCGAGAAAGGAAGGACATAACAATCCTAATTACAAACATGCAATCCATATATTTTATATAAATAGAAATGTTATGTATGAACTTGAAAAATGGTGTTAGAAATGGATATTTTATAAGGAGGTAAGTAAAATGAAAGACGGAATCCACGGAAATAGAGAACAGGTTGAGGAATTATCAGCAGACAGAATTTTAAGCGAATTATATGACAAGGCGAAAATCGAAAACGATGGGAAAGTTCATATTAGAGAAATCAAGAACGGACATGTCGGAGAAATGATTGAAAAATATTAACAAATAACAGTTATGGTAACGAAGTAACTTTTTTAAACGAAAATATTAGAGGGAGAAATAGTATGAAATTTACATCTGCAGCATCAATTAAAGAAAAGGTATATGCAGATTATGCTAAATACTGTGAAGAATTGAACTCAAATTTCTTCGACTTTGAAGTGGAAGGAACAAAAGGAATGTTGCTTCGCGTCTATGCAGAGATTCAAAACAGAATTAATGGGGACGCAGTTGTGCGGCTTCATAATGCAAACGTTGGTTTCAATGAAGATTTGGAAACCATTGTGTCCGGATTGGTAATTGATGAAGAATTCGATTCTTTTGATAAAGAAATTTTCACTGGAAATTATCAAAAATTTCTTGAGAGTTTCAATGAAAAAGAATCAGAAACAGGATTATACAGACTAATGGATGCTGAGTATGAAGGAGAATACATAACCGGAACTAAATTGGATTTTGTCTGGTAATAAGGAAATAAAAGGAGGAAGTTAAATATGGCATGGCTATTTCTTTGGATTATTACAATAATCATTTTGTTTTTAACTTTAGAAAGAAAAATAAGTTTGTTATTTATGGAATGTGCTTATGTGTTGATGTTTATTTTTTGCTGCCTTTGTGCTTATCGTTTCTGTTTTGCAATGTCCTGTTTTTTACGAATTCAACACAGAAGCAGAAAACATAACATCGTTTGAATACAACACTGATGATAAGAATATTACACTTTACATAAAAAACAGTAACGAAGTATTTTATGCTGAAACATTTTTGTACAATAATTTACAGATAGAATATACTGAAAGTGTAAAAGCGCCCGAAGCCCATATTAAAACCTGTGTAGCAAAGCCAGAGTTTAAATGGTTTTTAATTAGCAATAAAAGAGCAGATGTAGTAATTTATTTACCACAGCAGTCAGAAGAATAATAAAAGGAAATGATATGAAAAAAAAAGAACAATAGCATTATTTTTTATCATCTCAGTAACTCTTACAGGATGCAGCATTTCGGAAGAAGTTATGGAAGATTTAAGAAAAAGCGAAGCCATAACTTCATTTGAGGAATCAATCAATGACATCACGACTACATTTAACTATCTAAAAAAGTCTATCGAAATGATTGATGAGATGGAACAGAGTGGAGTAACAGAGGAAGAAATAGATGAAAAATTAGGAAATCAGTAAAGGAGGGAGCCGCATTTTGCGGCTCCTTTTTCAAATATTTTCTTTCATAATAAACTCAAAGAAGATAAAAGGAGGAAAGAAAAATGGAAAAAGCATTGTATTTACCTCAGAAGAATAAAATATTTTTGATGAATCTTACCGGAAATACCATTTTTATTAAGTTTGGCGAAATAGGAAAAACGCAACTTACTAAAACAAAGCCAGCTGCAGATTGGAACAAAATTATTGACGAAAAGAAGCGGGTTGGCTATGTAGACATGGAGGTTTCCGCAGAAAAGAAAGAAGAAGCAAAGGAAGATTTATCTAAAGCCCAGGAAGTACTGATGTATCTTCAGAATATATCAAGACAAATGGTATCACAGTCATATCTGCTGCCTGAATCTTTTGGTGTTGCAGAGGGAATAGATAAAGCTAAACAGAAATTAGCCGAATTATCGCACATCAATTCTCTCTATGAGTTCAATCAGGAATTATTTGAATTGTTTGCAATTATTCCTAGAAGAATGAGTAACCCAATATTATATACGGCAAAATCCAGAGAAGATTTTTTAGAAATCCTTCAAAGAGAGTATGATTTATTGGATAATCTCTCTTGCTTTAAAACAGATAAGCAATCTCAGGCTTACAATAGTTCTCTAAGAGAATGTACCGAAAAAGAAAAAGACTTAATTATGAACCTGTTTGAAAAACATATGAGAGATAAAATCACTCAGATTTACGCTTTTTCAAATCACGAAACAGAAGCAAAGTATCAATGTTATCTTGAAAAGGAAAATATTGAGGAAGAAAAACTTCTATTCCATGGCAGCCGCAACGAAAATTGGTGGAGCCTCATGGAAACAGGAGCAAAAGTCAATCCGTTGAACGTGGTTATAAGCGGTAAAATGTTTGGACATGGCATTTATTTTGCAGATAGCGCAGACAAATCTACAGGATATACTTCTTTAAAAAACGCAAGACACACAAATAGCAATAGCAAAAGAGGATTCATTGGCGTATATCAGGTCGCCTATGGACAGCCATATCATATTTATAATTGGCAGGAAAAGTATGTAAATCTGAACGAATCAACAATAAAAGAAAAACATGTAAATTGCGTTCATGCCCACAAGGGAAAAAGTTTAATTCATGATGAAATTATTGTGTACAACAATGATGCATGTTGTCTTAAATATTTAGTGGAAATGAATGCGGCATAAATAAAACAACGAAAGGATACAAAATATGGTAGAAATTAGAATAGATAACACAGGCGATGGAGTAGAGCGCTTATATAACAGCAATTATGGATGGAGAGATTATGTAGAATGCGAGAACTTTGAACAACAGATTGTACTCACAGGTAACAAAAGTTTTAACGGATGTACAGAAGCAAAATGGTATCAGAGAGCGAAAGAGATTTTGGACGATATTGATTGTTATGACGAATATCCAACCGATGTATCTGATGAAGTAAATGCAAAATTAAAGAAAATGTATGATAAATGCAGATGTACAGAAGATATTCTTGTTGATGTAATCAGACTTCTTTATCCAGAAGACACCTTTAAAACTGGAACAATCGAGGGAGATTGCCAGAGCGATTGGCAAGATTATATCATAAAGGGAGATGTTGATGTAAACTTACTCGAGGCGTATTATTTCGGAAAGATTTCTGATATTACCGTTACAACCAGTAAGGAGAAATTTGGAGATACGATTACCGATGACGAATTGTGGCGGACAGAAAGAGAAGAGGGGTTAAAGGAATTTTTCAGAAATAGATATAATTTTAATAAAGATGAGGAAATTCGCATTTTTTATGCAGATGGATATACACAGATAACCAATTGGAGAGAAGTTGTGTAATCCAATGAAGATTACATGGTAATGATATTATACGATAATACAAAATAAGAGGGCTTATTAGCTCTCTTATTTTGTGTTATGGATATCAAAACTTTTTCTAATAAAAATCTTTCATAATAGAACATCAAAAAGAGAAAAGGAGAAAATCTATGGAAAAACAGTTTATTAAAAACGTTAATGACCACGCAGTAATGTATCGTGATGATAGAAATGGAATTACCTGGATTGAAAACGGCAGTACTGGAATGGGACATAGCTGTCACCCAAATATCTTTTCTAATGGGTCTGTAAGAGGGATGAAAAAAATAGGATATTGGGGCATAAAAGATAGGACTGTTCGCTCACATGGCTATATCTATAATATTGACCGTTTTGTAATAGACACAAAAGATACATTGGATAAAATTATTGCAGACAATTGCATGTGTCAGGCATGCATTGAAAGAAGAGGAAAGAATAAGTTATGTTAGTCACGAAGGTATATGATATCAAATGGGGGAAATTATGAATAAAGCAAAGTATAAAGTGCGCCATATCAAGTGCAGTATACAAGATTTTAATGCAGATTGTCACAGATTCCGTTTCGAATACAATGGAAATGAATATGAAGCAAAATGTTACGGAAAACTCTCTTGTACTTTTCCTGAAAATATCCCGGACGATATCGCAAAAGAAATAACGAATGTCATCTACAAGAAAATAGATGAAAAAGAATATTTGTGGCGATATCCTAAAGAAGCGTATGATATTGCGGATACCTATTGTAATTCGGAATTTGACAAAAAATAAATATCTAATAAAGGACTGCATTGTATTAAAAAATACAGATGGTGAAGTAGATACAGAATTTACTTTAACATTTGATGAGGCAGATATTTGTTGCTTTGAATGCGTGGATGACCAGGAAGAAACAAGAGTTTCTTTGGAATAAAAAGAATAAGGATGGTGACATAAATGAAATATACATGCTATGACTGGAATGGAAATAAGAAAGCTGACAATCTTGATAACTTAAAAGATGCTGTAAGAGAAGCGTTGAGATTAGATTGCGAAGTCCACGATGAGAATGGGGATATCATCTATTCAAAATGGGATGGTTGGAATGGAGATTATCCAGAAATTGAAAAGAGATGGTTTCCTGTAGCTGATATGGAAATGGTAAATAAGGCAAAGAATTTTATTGAAAAGACAGGAATGTTTTATGAATGGTGTAAATTACAGAGTGACCAGTTCTCTAAATGGATAGGTAAAGAGTGGTTGCACAGCGACAGATGGAGTGCAGCTTATGATTGGGTAAACGATGGAAGATTTGCAAATGTAGATGTTCCAGAGGATATTGTTAATTGCTTAGTTGAAGAATGGGAAACCAATGCTATACATTTAAAAGTAGGAATTTAAAAGGATTTATGATATGACAGAAGAACAATATAAATTTAAACAGAAAATTAAATGCGATTTGAATTATGATGTGGATTTTAATACTTATCATATTACAAGAGGACGTGGATGGTCAAAAGCAGATGGCTCTTGCGGAGCTTGTATAGATGCAACTTTTACTGATAGTAAAGGAGTGGTTGATAAAGTTACATTACTGCTTTGCCATCCTTTAAGAAAATATAACGGAAAGAAGTATAAGCTGATTGAAATAGAAGATGTAAGAACGGGTGGCATATTCATAGAAATTGAAGAAACAATGAAATGAGGATTTACAAGGAAGCGAGGTATACAGTATGGATGAATTATTGAAGCAAATCCAAGAATATATAAAAGCGTACAAAGAACCGCCATACGGAAGAGAAGTAGAAGGAACAACGGAAATTCTTGAAAAAGCTTCTCAAACTTTGGTAAAGACAGCACATAGAGTAGTGCTTTTGGAAAATCAATTTATTGATGGAATGAAGGTAAAGTATCAAGGTGATGATGAAATTGACGGTATTGAATGTCCTATATGCAAATATGAGGTCGCAACAAATGATGATTACGCAGAAATGCGCCCAAAGCATTGTCCAGAATGCGGAACGAAACTTATTTATTAGAATCCAATGAAACGATGATTTACTTGGAAAGAGAGGGAAAACGATATGACATTAAAGCAAATAGCAGAAAAATACAATTTTAGATATGAAGAAAATTATAAAGTAGATTGGAACAAAAAGCGTGATAAAAATAATGCAGATGTTTTTATTCCACTCACAGAGGCACTTCTGGCTGAGAATACAAATGGTAAGGATACTGTATGGATTTATAGAATAGATAACACAATTTCCTGTTCGGGAAATACAGATAGTCTCAATCTTTGGTTATCATATACTAGAAAAGATTTAACGGCAGATAAACTTGTTGAATTCATAAAAGACCTAAACAATTGGTCTGAGAATTATGGTTGGTCAATTCCAACAAGAGTTGTTATAGACGCTGAAGATTGGCAGGAAATAGCAGGTGTTTGTGATGCTTATGAGGATAAAAGATATAGTGAATTATAATCCAATGAATCGGAAATTTCAAAAGGATGGTGATAATAATGTTAGCGTTTGATTTAGCGGAGAAGAACAAAAGAGATGCAGCTATTCAATATATAAAACTTTTAAATCAAAAGAATCCTGAAAATATTGTACAAGAAAGTAAAGGTATATTCTCTCATACTAATACTAGAGGAAAGAAACGAACTTTAATTCCTTGTATTTCATTCTCTGAGTATCAGAGAAGAGAGAAAGAATACTCAAAAACTAAAATGCAAAAATGTTTGGGTTATTACGTTTTGGAGATAATGAATGAATAGTACATTTTAGTGCTATTTATTGGACACAAAACATGATATAATAAAAGAAAAAACGGAGGTATTTACCATGGCAAGAGAAAGAGAAATTGAGTTACTGATGTTGGATAATTGCACATAATCTGATGCCGAAAAACATTTAAAAAATGGGGCTACGATATTTGAAGATTTTGGGGAAAATATCGAAAAATATCTTGAAGAGTGGAATGTTGATGAGGACGAAAAGGAAAAATATCGAAGAATGGTAACAGATAAAATTCCCGTAGAAGATTGGGGAATTGTTGAGGACAATGGCAATACATATTATATCATGTATGTGTTGTAAAAACAAATGAGAGGTTGGATATTCCAACCTCTTATTTTATGCCTTTATTCTTTCATAATAAGATATCAATGAAAAATGGAGGAGATTTATATGTTGTTAGACAAAAAGATACAGGATATTTTAGAGAAGAATGAATTTAATTTTGATGAAGAAATTAGTGAGCAAGATGATGAAAGGTATATCGAAATCAATCAAAACACACCAGAAGGAGAAGAGTGGTGGGAAACAATCTGGTTTGATGGCACGTATGAAGGATTTACAAATGCAGTAGAAAAAAAGAGTTCTAAATTTTGATATTGACGAAGAAGTTGAGATTTGGATTCCTAACAGAGGAGAAGGCGGTTGTCCTGATAGTATTATAGATTTAGTGCATGATGCTGAATGGAAACAGGATACCTTGAAGAAGCTGTTAGATGATTTACAAAGTAATAATAAAGAACTAAAGGAAATTACAAAAGAATCTGTTGAGAATGAGTTATATGATTTCTTTAATAACAGAATGACAACTGGTGATGCTCCAGAAATCGAAGAAGTAAGACGATTTGATGGATATCTTGCCACAAACGATAACGGAATTGTTATCAATTGCATTGACGGAAAGCAGATTAGGCTGACTATTCAGGTAGATTAAGAGGAGTGCCTATTATGTTATATGTGAATACTATTTATGTGAAAGGAGAGTAATGGACACCCGGAGCTGCGCTTAACTGCGCTCTTTCCACGACTAAAGTCACGGGTGTCTATGCTAAGCGAATTTATGAAAATAGACATTTACAGAACATTAACATATGCCGAAGACGAAATGAAAAGAAATCCTATTGCATATTCCCAGAATGGAAATAGAAAATGTCAGCATATAAAAATATCTGACAGTAACCAAGTTGAAGAATTTCTGAACAAATATGAATTAGCAGGAATAAAGGACGACAATATAAGCCTGTCAATTTTATGGAATTTACCGCGAAGAAACTATGCCGAAAATGATATGTGGGTATACATGAGTGGTTTTACATATGGAAATGGAACATCATTTGTACCGAAATGTTTTACAATATCAAATAGCATAGTGACACCCGAATCCCAGGATAAAGCGATAAAAATTATCGAATTACTCAATACATGGGATGGAATAGAGATAAGCTATTAAAAGAAACGGAGATAAATAAGATGGCAAAATATAGAGTTATATATAAGTCTACAGATTATGTGTATTTAGATGTAGAAGCTAATTCATTGGAGGAAGCAAAGGAGATTGCGGAGAATACAGATGGTGGAGAATTCGTTGAAGATGGAACTGGTGATTGGGAGTATGACCACACGGAGGATGAAAATAGAAAAGTGATTGATTAGCTTTAATAACAAAAGCAAATATTTTATAAATAAATTAAGGCAGATAATTATATATTATCTGTCTTTTTGTTTTGGTGACAAAAGTGACTACTTCAAGTTCTTACTTCACGTTTTAATTCTCTCATAATAGAGTATCAAATGAAAAAAGGAGAAGAAAAATGTTAGTTGGTGACTTAATTTATAATGATGATTTTGACGTCAATTGCAATTACAGCATTTATGATTGCACCGAAGGAAAGGCTCATAACGATGGCGCAGAGATAATATTCAGCACAAAGACAGATGGGTTCATTAAGCCAAGGCCTAAAATACTGGATATGGAAATCAGTTACATTACAATAGAAGATTCGACTATTGTAATTGAGGCAAAGACGAAGAGAAATTAAATAAAAATTACCTCAAAAACAGAGTCACAAAGTATTGGAGGAAAACAAAATGAAAGATATATTAGATTTCAAAAAGATAAGTTTCAATGAATTAGGTGACACAGATACTCCCCTACAGGCATTTTATAACTATGATTTGCAGGGAAATGAGATAGAAACCTTTTTACGAACATACGCAAGTACTGAAGAAGTGCCGGAAGGCGTTTCTATTCAGAAAATTGAATTATGTTTAACGTTTTATTCAAAACATGATTTTAAATTAGAAGCTTGCTGCATGGACACAGACAACAATCCGCATTGGGTAGAGATGATTAAGCAGTTTACGAATGCAGGTAAGTTCATTAGCTTGATGCCAAACAATATTAAGACACAAATTGCAGGATGGATAAAAACCGATGATTTACAGTGGAGAAGAAAGATAAATGATACCGCATATCAGCTTATCGAAGTTCGAAAGGTATTTTGTAATGAATATGTTTTCGTATTTAAAACCATAAACACAGAGGATTACGGAGAAGAAGATATTCTTTCTTGTATTGAAAGCTTTGGTTATGAATCCATGAAAACTATAAAAGAATTATACAAAGAAGATGCAAATGGTATACTCGCGGAATGTTTATTTGAATGTATATCAACATCTGAACTTGTTGTTTCGGATGCATTCAAAACCGAAGATGAGGCAGAAAGAGCTGCAGAAGAATATATTGCTACGTTAAAATAACATAAAGAGAAGTAATGGGAGTGATAAGTTATGACATTCGAAGAAACAAAGCAACGAAAGGATTATAAATTTTTACTCAATGGCATTGAAAGGTCAATTGAAGATATCCGCAATAATTACATGAAAGATATGCTCGAAAATGGAGAACCAGAACGAGGATGTGCAGTTTTGGAAATTGGATATGCAGATGTAGAAGTTAATATTTTCACACGCGAACAATGTATGTTTGACACCCCAAAAGGCGATAAAGCTCCAGTTATTGATTACTTTACCTGTTTAAAACGTAGAGAAAACAACGATGACTGGGAATCAGACAGATATCTGGACCGTAAGCCAAACGTAGACTGGCATGCTGCTGACTGGAAAGAACAACTCGAAAGAGATATGTTTGAGGCACTAAATAGATATGTAGAAGATAACGGATATAGTTTTGACCATGCAAATTAAAACAAGGAGATAAAAATGAGTAAATGGATTTTGATTGAGGTCGAAAATCAATGCATAAACGAGCCTGATACCTATAATTCTTATGAAGAAGCTTTAAAAGAAATGGAAAGTAGATATGAGAATTTGGCTGAAGAAGGAGATGAGGCATCTATTAGTAATTTTGATGCGAGTATCCAGACAGATTCAAGCAATGTTGATTGGAAGATATACGGGATAGAGTGTGATTAAATGCGCGTTTCAATAGTCTTAAAAGGAAGGTAAATATGGACAGATATGACATAGAAGAACTGGTGTTAGGGCTTGCTGATATTGTGAGGGAAAATAGATATTTAAGGCAGGAGAATACCAGATTGAGGGAAGTTGAAAAAGAGTATCATCAATCTATTATAGACAGATGTAGAGAAAGTGAACAGGCAAGTTTAAATATGTTTAAAGCTGCATGTGTCGGAATCACACAAGGTAAAAATAATATGGAACTTGCAAGAGATTTGGTTGAACATTTATAGCAGACTAAAGATGGTACAAAACTATCTGTACAAGCATCAGATTTCCATATGTGTGAACCAAAAGCGACATTAGAAGATGGAGATTATTATTGTGTTGAAGTATATACACAGGGGATTGAAGTGAAAGAATTGGAAGAAACATATTATGAAGTATCTCCATACATTTATGGATATGTACCAGTAGAATTTATGGAAACATTATGTTTATTGCATGGTGGTATTAAGTAATGAAACTAAGATTTCTAAGGAAGGAGCGAAGGTAAATGTATAAATATTTATTAGAACGCATAAGAGATGGTGTAGATTGAAAAAAAGGCATGAGAATATGGGCTGATGCCCCATGTACAGGATGGAGAGTTATAAGAAAAGAAAGGGTTAAAAACTAGATTAAAGGCAGTTGGGAGAATAAATAAAATGATGCAAGGTGTCAGAGATTGCCTTGATGAAGGCTTAGAAGATATTGGCTAAATTCGAATTCACTAGGGAAAGGAGCAAATTATGGATAGATACTTAGTTGTGTGGTTAAGAGAAGGTAGAGAGAATGTTGATGTCATTGATAATGCTATCACTCCGCATGAAGCAGCTAATAAGGTAAGGGAAATGCATGTAAATGCTAACGTAGTAGCAGTAGGCATTATGTTAGATAACGAACAGTGGGATTATCTGTAGTAGTTGAAACTAAGATTTCTATTGGAAGGAGAATGTAATGTATAGGTACAAGGTAAACAAAATTTGGTATGATGATGTTGAAATAATTGAGTCAGAAGTACCGTTAAGCCAAACCGAAATAAGAAATCGTATTGATGAACGGCGATTGGATTGTGATGAAATTGATATTGAGGAAGAAGATGATGAATAATGGAAAGAATGGCTTGGGAAGAATATGCAGGAGCAGAAAAATATGATACCACTTTTGATAAAAGATATGAATTATTTTAGATAACCATTGAAATTAAGATTTCTTAGTATAATTGGATGCTATTATATAACAAAACCAAAAGAGAACGGTTTTATGAAGAGAAAGATATGAGAGTACAGTTCAATAAATGGAGGAATAAACATGGAAAGAGTAAAAATGGTAAGAAATTCACCTAAATATGGTTTTAAGAAAGGCGATGAATTTGTGGTAAAGAGAAATATAGTGAACGAATGCATAATCATTATGGCAGACGAAAATATACCAAATTTGATTTGGAAAGAAAATAAAGTAAGAAGTTATGGTATTCTTACAGGCGAACCCCAGTTATGTTTTTCATAGTGGAACCCAGATTTCAAAACAAAAAAACATGCTTAAAATCGGTGATTTAGTAGAGCATCTTTGAAGTGTTTACTAAAAAATTATTTAATAAAATATTGAGTTGATATGAAAAATCCCTGATTTTATCAGGGATTTTTCATGTCTGTCATAATACAGATGTATAGAATAAAGCGTAAATATAAATTAAACAACATATAATATATACGAAAAATAACAATAAAATTCTTAAGCATGAATATGTATATAAAAATAAGCGTAAAATAGAAAGTGCATTATTGGCAAAAATGCACTTTTCTGTTATAATACATTAAGGAAATCCTAATCAATAGGAGGTAATCATGAAAGAACATATCAAATTGCACTTGGAAGAAAATCCTTCTAAAATGAAAAATATAATTACTGGATTTACTGAAAAAGATTTTATTTTTGCTTTTAACATTAACAAAGATAATGTACCAGAATACAGTTGTACTATACCAGCAGATAAACTAAAAGAGATGATTCAAGTACTTTTTAACGCAGGAATAGAATACGAAAAAGAATATAACCGAAAAATAGGATTCTCAACAGAGGAATAACAATGAAAACGAAAACAACCTTTCAAACATTAGATATGGAAAAGCAATTCATTTGGCAATTCAATATTTCCAGAGAATGCGTAAATAATACCAATACTTCGACATCTAACTATAAGCAGCTAACATTAACTTTCATGGATAGTGTAAAAAATTCCCATGATGTTCCTGCGATGTGTAACTTCAACAGGATAGTTGGAGAGTGGATGGCAGAGGAATTAAGATACTACGCGGAAATACATTCTTTTTGTGTAAATCATAATGATATAACAGAAGTATATTTGGGAATAAATAACAAAAGAAAAGAACTTGTAGTTTTGGTAGATGATTCCACGAAAGAGGAAACAGTTGATTACAATGATTTCTTTTTTGACATACGGGATAAGTACGAGGAAATAGATGATTTTATGATTATGGATGATTTTATGAAAGATTCAATATCTGCAATGTATTCTAATAGGGAAACACTGTATACAAGAGGTGAATAACCGTGCCTAGTAAAGCCGAGCATTTACAAAAATACAAAATCAATAAAAATATTTTAGAAACAGTATTGGACCCCAAAAATAAAGAACACTATGATTGGATTGTCATTGTATGTTTTTATACAGCGTTACATATTATTGAAGCGAGATTTGCGCAAAAATCAATAAACAACGCCACTCACAAAGAGAGAGAAGACAGGATGCGTGATAATCCAGATTTCGGAAGAAAAATTGCCGAAAAATACAAACAACTTAGTTCATACAGTAAAGTTGCAAGATACCAGGCAAAATCCATGCCAATGACATTAGTTGATGCATCAATACATTATTTGCAGTACATAGAAGATACTCTGATGCCAATTATTGATTCACAATCTACAGATACTTCCAAATAAGAAAACAACTATCAAAATGATGTGATTTCAAAAGTTAGACTTAGCGCAGCAGCTTAATAGCCGCTGCGTATTTTGTATTAAAAAACGAAACGTACATCACGGGGCTCAGTCATTCCGATTTTTAATTCTCCATAACTACAATAAACAATTCTATAAAGAAAGTTGGTGTTAAATATATCTACAAAGAAGCAGCACTATATTCCTCGTATGTTGTTGAAACATTTTACAACATTCCATATTCCAATGCGAAAACCTCTAATTTATCAATATGACAAAAATAAGAATATTGAACGCTTGGTCGATATTTATGATATATGTCGTAAGAATTATCTCTATGAAATTAAAAATGAATCAGGAGTCATTTCTGACAAAGAAATAAATTTAATCGAAAAAGGATTTTCACGTTTAGAATTAATATGGGATAAAATTATTGATAAAATTGAAAAAAGAGAAGATGTTACGGAAGAAGATAGATACATGTTAGGAGTTTTGTTAGTTTTACAGTTAATGCGCATGCCAGAAGTTATGGAATTCACATCTGATTGGTTATATGATTTCTCTGTCAATACAGGTAAGGTATTAACCAAAAATGAAGTTGATAGATATATGAAATTAGCCTCTTTTGTATGGGGAAAAACCAAACCAGAAACGAATTGGATATTAAATATTTTGCTCGAAAAGATATTGGCTGACAAAGATATCGTTATTTATCACTCTAACTCTGAATTTATATTAAATGGAAATCGTCCTGTTTTGTGTTTGAAATTATTCGAAACTAATGAGAGCAGAAATTGTATGTGGTTTTTACCTATTACAAGAAATTATTGCATTGGATTAGTTAATAAAGGAACTATATCATACATGAATATAGATGCTAAGTTGACTCATTTTATCAATATGCAGAATTTTCAAAATAATGGACGTTTTATATATGGAAGTAAATCTATTACCCAAATGCGTTGTAAGACTTTGCTTTAGATGGGGAACACTAAAATAGAAACAAGAAACAACAATTCAACGCAGTAGTGGTTAAACCGGAGAAGCTCAATAGTTCAGTAGTCATTTTTCTCTCATAATAGTATAGGAAGCATAGGAAGCATAATTTTATTGACATAATTTGCCAACGTGATAAAATCGAGGAGGATAAAAATGACAATTGAAGAGGTAGGAAGATTTCTTATGGACAATGGATGGTTAATTGCATTAACAGGTACGGTAGGCAGTATTGTTGGCATTATCATTACACAGGGTTTTACATATGGCATCGAAAAAATGAAGATAAGTAAAACAACTCAGATAAGTCACGCGGATTTATCAAAAGAACATACGGATTTGTCAAAAGAACATGAATCTTTATCAAAAGAGCATGAAGTGTTGCAAAATAAGGCAGAAAGCACTCTTTCTTTGCTGGCAGTTATTAAAGATAAGGTGTATCAGGTATCATCTTTTCAGGAGAAACAGGAGGCGGTCAGAAGCGAAGAAAAAAGAATGGAAGCGCAATTGCCGTCCGAAGCTGATTTGCTGAATAAAATCCAGGAAGTATATTTGCACAACAAAGAACTTGCGCTTAAAAATGAAACCATGTTAGCGGAAATTCGAGAAATCAAGAATCAGAACACAGAACTTCAAAAGCAGAATTCGGAATTAAAAAATCAGGTAAATAAATTAAGTCTCGAAGTTAGGTCACGTACAAGAAACAAACACGCGGCAGATATAGATTTAGACGATATCTACGAAAGGTAACAATATAACATTTATTTCTTAATTTTTACAGCTACCATTTTGGTAGCTGTTTTCTTTGCGAACTTCTATGATAAATCTCTCATAATATCTATATATATACTTTTTATCGCAATGTTTTTCTGTGCAGAAATTTGCACGATTTTCTCTTTTATACCATAATAGTATCAGAGAGAAAAACAGGGAGGAAAAGAAATGTAGTAAAAACTTACAAAAATGACAACTGAATATTGGACAGAATTACTTCGGAAAATCCTTGAAAAAACGTGTTATGGTGGTATACTGGGAAGTGGTTTCTTTTGCACAAAATATCAATCATAATTTTTGTGTAGGGATGAGAATAATGGAGATTTATTAACATATTTGAAGAGCTGAAAAAATCAGCAGAAAGGAAGTATTATTATGAAGAAGAATTTTTCAAAAGTAGTTTTGGCGTTTCTTCTTTCTGCAAGTCTTTGCGCTTGCGGAAAGAGTGATATAGATATTTCCGACGAAGTAGAGGTTGTAGCTTCCGGAGAAATTACGGATGTATCCAGTGAAAAAGCGTCAGAAAAAGGAACAGAACTTTCAGAAGAAGTAAAGGCAACTGAGGAACCCAAGGCAACGGAAAACCCTGCAGCAACGGAAGCACCGAAGACCACGGAAGCCCCGACAGTGACACCTACACCTGCAGCAACGAAAGAACCAAAGACCACGGAAGCACCGAAAGCAACAGAAAGCCCCAAGGTAACAGCCACCCCCAAAGCCACGGAAGAACCCAAGGCAACAGAAGTACCGAAAACAACCGAGGCTCCGGCAGCAACGGAAAACAAGGCAGTCAATGTTTCGACACCGACACCCGAACCTACAGCAAAGCCTACTGAAGCACCGCATACACATACTTATGTAGATACGGTAGTCAGCGAAGCAACCTGTGAAAGCGGCAGAGTAGTTGAATCAGTCTGTTCTGTTTGCGGGGCATCCGGTGGAACCAGAACCGATGGTCCAGCACTGGGACACGATATGTACGAGGATTGGATGTACGGACCTGACTGCTTGACAGGTGGCTGGGTAACAGACAGATGCAGACGGTGTGATTATGCGGTCAGCCACGCAGGAAATCCACTGGGACATGATTGGGAGGAAACCTCTACCACTGGTTATAACTGTATCACTTCTGGACATACGGAACAGCACTGCAGACGGTGTGGATTTACAGGCGATTCCTGGGAGAATGGACAGTACGGCCCTTGTTTAAGTATTGAAACATGGGAAGTATCGGAACGAAACTTTGAAACGGGAGAAATGGAAACCAAGACAGTAACTGCATGTACCGACTGTGGCAAGGAATATTAAAGCAAAACCTGAAAAAACAAAAATAAAAGAAAAAGGGAAGCAAAATTGCATAACGAAGTAATCTGAAAGGAATTCGGTAGACCGGATTCCTTTTTCAGTGCCTGAATCGGAGAAATCCGATAGATTTTTGAATCGTGAGATTTGCGTCTGCGCGCACCTACGCAAACTTGTCATGCACAGAACGTGCGCAGAAATGGAGGAGGAATGAAAAAGAGTATTTTTCAGAAAATGGCACTGCTGGCAGTCTGTATGGGAATCGGACTGTCGGCACAAGGTATCACGGCACAGGCTGCTGGTACGGTTTATAACAGCCCATATGTGCAGTTTGCGCCGGATAGACAGTTTTGGACATTTAAGCAGGACTTACCGGACAGCCGGGATGATTTCTGGTATGAGGACGGGGAAACGGTTACAACAGGGATTCAGTCTACGGTCAGAAGTCTGCAGGTAGGTGAGCATTATTACGGTGGGGACAGAGCGGGGGAAATCCCCGTTGGTAAGTGGGAGGTAGCACATCCTTTTGCCAGATGTATTCATAAGTTGACTTCCTATCCACTTGAGTTTCACGGTTATACAGATTTTGGGAAGAAAACATGTGGTGGTGCTTATTATTCCGGATGGATTGCATACTGCGCGGATTGTGGGGAACCGATTACACCACTGATTTATGCCAGCAAGGAAGCTGTTTCCACGGTAAATTCCATAAATACAATGTTGGATGTTTATTACTTGTGCCCCATTTGTAATCATTTGGAACAGGGTACAGGTGTTGGTAAACATACCTGTAAAGCGATTTCCTATAACAGGTATTGTGTTCGATACAAGGCAAATGAGAAAAGCATAGGCGCTGAAACCTGGGGAGTCAAGGGTTCCACACCGGACAGCTTCCATATGTACAACAATGCTACGGAATATGAGGGAGAAGCTGTAACTCCGAACAAATATCTCCGTAAGAATGGCTATAAGATTGAGGGCTATCACTTCCTGGGGTGGAATACCAAACCGGACGGAAGTGGAACCTTCTACATGGACGGAGCGGAAATTTATAACCTGTCAGCAGAAGAGTACGACGATTACCTTGGAAAAGGCATTGTGACCCTCTACGCCCAGTGGAAAAAGGTAGAAACCAATCTGGAGATTGACCCGAATGGTGGAAGCTACATGGGTAAAACAGAAAATACCCTGTTGCGTCAGCAGTACGGCACCACCTATACCCCGCAGGAATCCCAGATAACACCGCCAGAAGGATATACCGTGTCTTTTGATACCAACGGCGGAGAGGAGCTTTCTCCTGTACAAAGTACTTTTTCCTTTGACCGTTGGAATCTGGTAGAACCTGCAAATGGTATTTTTGTAAATGGAATCTACAGATTCCGTGGCAAAATGAACGACACAGATACAATCGAAGCCATTTATACCCGCAATTCAATTACCCTTCCGGCACCTGCAAAGGGTAACGCTTCCTTTGGCGGCTGGTACAGGGATGCAGAGTGTACAGACCCGGTGGGAAAGGCGGGGGATGAATTTACACCGAATGCAGACACAACTCTTTATGCAAAGTGGGTGGAGCTGGTGTTATATTCCATGGATAATTACGCTGCAAACGGGGGAAAAGGGGCAGTCAATCTGTCCTGGCGGCAGGATGACGGGAAAAGCAAGATTTATAAGCTGTATCAAAGCATGGATGGGGTGAATTTCAGCCAGCTTTACAGCGCGGAGGATGCCCTGACACCGAACCTGTTGAACACAACCGTTTCTTACACGGGACAGTCCCAGATATTTACGGTGCCTTACACGGGCTTTTATGATTTGACGGCTCTGGGAGCGCAGGGCGGCAATTATGGAGAAAAGAAAGGTGGAAAGGGCGGTTCTGTAAGCGGCAGATTTTATCTGCAAAAGGGAGAAACACTGACGGTTACTGTCGGAGGACAGGACGGTTATAACGGGGGCGGCACAGCTTCCATGTATGGCTGCGGTGGTGGAAGTACCATTATCTCATCCAACCGTAAAGGCACACTTCTGATTGCCGGAGGTGGCGGTGGAGCCACGGAGAACGGTAATGGCAATTCCGGCGGAGAAACCAACAAAGGACTGTTATCCCAGCTTCCTTCTCTTTCCGGTAATGGGGGAGAAAACGGAGCTGCAGGAGGGGGAGGCGGCTTTATCGGTGGAAAAGCAGGGGAATACATCCTGCATCATCACACGGAAAGCTGTTATACAGACGAAAACCTGACAGCAGGGGAAAGCTGGTACAAAGCGGCTACAAGCTGGTTCAGTTATGAGGGCTGGGGAGAGCAGACCCATCTGGAGGCAGACCATGTTCGTATAGAACATTGGGGACGGGAGGATTCCCATTGTATCCAGAATATAAGCAGCGCCCAGTTCGCAACACCCCATGCAGGAACTTTAACCTTTCACATTGTTACTGACAGCACACGCACTACAGATTTTGGAACAACGACGGTTGCTGTGAAAAATCAGGCGGGAGAGTATATTTATACAAAAGCATTTACAGGAGAAGTTTATGGAGAAAATGCCGACCCCGGTTTTGTAAAAAATCCGGATGACCCAAATGCGGATTATACAAGAAAGGAAAATGACTGGTATCACGACTATTGCGATGGATGGCATGGAGGTTATAGATGGAGAGATTATAGGAATACAGATTACTCTGGCTATGCAAGGTTTTTGAGTGGAACCTCCTGCGAGGATGCAGATGGGAACTGGACGGGTAGTGACGCAAAAGTATATCTATCGCTTGATTTTACGGTTCCGCTTCCGGAAGGAACAACCAGTATCAGCATGTGGGTAAATCAGGATTTATGGGACTTTGGAGGACCTACCTCCCTTAGTCTTTCCAACGTGGCAGTTTCCTCCAGATACCTTTCCTGCGGTTATACGGAAGGAGAAGTGGTTTCTTCCAAACCTGCCTATGGCGGAAGCAGTTATATTAACACAACCTATGCCATTACAAGCGGTTCTGATGTGGGGATAGAAGAAGGAAACGGACAGGCGGTAATTGCAACGGTTTCTGCCGGATATCAGGAAGCCCTTTCCCTGGATGCAGTTCCGGCACCGGATAAGGCAGCACCGGATGCGGTAGAGGAGGGAAGCGTTAAGATAACGGATGCCGTAAAAGAAAATAAAATCGGAGAAGCAAAAGAAGAATCAGATTTCCAGAGTACGGAAAAGCTGTCTGTACTTGTCGCATGGGAAAGACCTGCGGATAACGGTACTGCTTATTACCATAAGGCGGAGTCCTATGAAACAGGAAAGGAAGCACTTTTGAGTACTTCAAATATCACAAAGAATACGTTAGTTTCCGGCATAGCAGGATACCGGTATCTGGTGGATGCACAGACAGGAACGGTTTTAAATGATGCCACCGGGGATTTTCTGGCAGAAACAGGCAGGAGTACAGCGCTTACGGTGGAACTGACTGGAAGTGTACTGTATCTGCATCTGGCGGCAGTGGATGTGGCGGAAAATATTTCTCCGACAATACATATCCGGCTGGATGAGGCGAAGGTGGCATGGAATCTGTATACGGAGCCGCTTACCATAAGCAGCAAGATAGAAGGAACGGACAGGGAAAATATTTATCCTGCAGGAGAGAAGCAGTGGTATGTTCGGGCAGACGGAAAGACGCCGTTTTTGCTTTCCTTTACAGGGAAGATGGATGGAGCGGCAAGGGAGGACTATCAGGTAAACCGTGCGGTATTTTATGCAGGGGATACAACGGATTTGTCAGCACAGCAGAAAAGTGAGCTTATCATTCCGCTGACTGTTCCGTTATCCTCAGACCGGAAGCTGGACAGTACAGAAATCATCCGGACAGCCGGAGGAGAAGTGGTTTTCCTGAAAGAGGATATGTACACCTCTGCATTCCGGGAAGTGAGGGCAACCAGACTTTTGACAGACCAGAGTTATACCATGGATGCAGCCTTACATGGAAAGACCATAGAGGTTTATCCATCGGCAGGAGCAGATATGGGTGAGGAAACTTACTGGTCTGACATTACGGAGGATAAGGTAAATGGTATCCGGCTGATTGCAGACGGCAAGGCACCAAAAGTCACGGGCTTAGACCTTTTGACGGACAAGAGCCTGATTAACAGGGGAAGCCAGTCTGTTACCCTGACGATGAC
>OGDN01002545.1_pt1 | contig 22956 bp, 19 predicted proteins | sample 1570271 | NCBI WGS metagenome assembly OGDN01 (sample SAMEA4384481, study PRJEB24528) | human gut metagenome | reverse complement strand
TATGTTTTATTGAGGATTTTTAAAATAATGAAGATCTAGAAACGCAAAATCTCAGCAAGAAGTTACTAATACGTCGGCGCAGGTTAGGGCGTATTCGTATGCGTTAGTGTCGTTAATACCACCGGCCGCATTAATGATGACATCGTTTCTAATATTTCTAGCTTTAACGACGAAAGCTTTCAGGGCTTCGGGATTGAAACGCTCGCACTGAATAATGTCTGCGCCGGCGTGGATGTATTGAATGCCTTCCTCTTCATTCTCGACTTCTACCGCGATTTTCTTCTCAGGTTCCTGCTTCTTCGCCATGCGCACGGCGGAAACGGGATCTTTACAAAAAACACGGTGTTGAACGAAAACAAGAATAGATTCAGATAGACCGGCTCGATGGACAATAGCGCCTCCCAAGAGAGCAGCGTTTAAGGAAATGGTCTTTGTTCCGGGGAAGTGTTTTCTCGTTACCGCAACTTTAGCCTTGGAGTTAGCAGCTTCGATTTGTTTTGTTATTGCCCTGACGCGGTTCGTGATTCCGGAGGAATACTCAAGGATATTTTGGACGGTTTTGTAGATAGAATGGATTTTTTCGGCACTGCCGCGAGCTTCTAAAACCGTTTGTCCGGCGCTGTAAAAATCGCCGTCTTTTCCTATACCAGTCACCTGTAAGCCGACTTCTTTGAAAAGTCTCGCACCCATTTCAATGCCGCTGACGAAGCCGTCTTTTTTTGGAAAACAAGAGATCTTTCCAGGCACACCTGAAATGCCGAGGGCTTCTGTGGTGCAGTCGTTGTAAGGGATATCTTCTCTAAGGATGTTTTCTAAAAATGAGGTTGGTACGTAGAACATGAACTAAATCCTTTTAGGCTGCAGAAAATAAAGAGCGGCGTAAATAAGCGCTGCAAACGCAGCCAAGATTGTGCATAGAAAAGCGGCGGAATCAAAGTCTCCCCGGGACACGCTGTTAAAGATCTCTAATGAGAGTGTGTTGGTCCTTCCTGAAATATTACCGCCGAGCATCATAGTGATTCCTACTTCTCCGGAAGCCCGAGCCAATCCCAGAAGCAAAGCCGCCAAAAGTGTTTTTGAACAAAGCGGAACCGAGATGAAGAAAAAGGTTTTGAATCTGTTAAGGCCGCAGACTCGTGCCGCTTCCTCTAATTCTTTCGCTTCCTGAGTGTCGAAGGCGGCCTGAAGCGGTTTAACGACAAGCGGCAGCCCCGCAATGAAAGCCGCGAGAATGACACCCGTTTGAGAAAAAACCATTCTAAGGCCGAAGTTTTCTAAAAGGCCCCCGACCCAACCGTTTCTTCCCAAAACCACAAGCAGCAATCGGCGGAAAAACCAGCGGCAGCGTAATCAGAAGTTCGACGGCTTTTGCGAAAATGCCTTTCTTGCCGGCAAGCCAATAGGAAAGAGGAACGGCTAAAAACAAAAATAGCAAAAGCGAAACTGCGCAGGTCTTTGCCGTGAGCAGCAAAGGGAAGAATACGGTTTCGGAATCCATAGATTATTGAATGCCGTGTTTCATGAGGATTTTCTTTGCTTGTTCCGATTGAAGGAAAGTGAGGAACTGCTGAACATCTTTATCTCCTTTATGTCCCTTCACAACGGCGGCAATCATGTGAATCGGTGCATATCCTTTGGTCACTTCTTCGCTTCCGCCGATCTTGTCTTTATTTGCTCGAGCAGCTGTACGATTCACAAAACCGGCATCGATTTCGCCTTTGACGACGTAGGCAGTGACTTGCGGGACAGAGGCGATTTTCATGACCTTGTTTTCAGAGACGGCATTAGGCCCTAAGTTATCGAGGTACTGTTGGGCGGCACGACCGTAAATTGCTGCTTTCGGATCCGGGTAGGCAAATTGTTTGACTTTATCCGTTCCGAGATCTGAGACGCCGTTGAGACTCAGTCCTTTTTTCCAAATAAAAACAAGCGGGGTGTTTCCTAAGGAACGGACGTCGGTAAGCCGGACTGGCGTTTTAAGGCTCTTGAGTGTGCCTTCGTCGGAAATCACAACATTTGCGCCGTTTCCATTTGCGATCTGAGCCATCATTTGGCCGATATTGCCGCCGAAGTTTTCTGTGACCTTGCTTCCGGAAGTTGCGGTAAAGGTTTTTGCAAGTTCTCTAGCCGTATTTGCGTAGCCGGCACCGGTTGTTAAAGAGACCTCGGCAAAGGCCTGAGCGCTGAGGCAAAGAGAGGTTGCAATCAGGGCAACGGTACGGATTTTCATTCTTCACTCCTTAAAAATTGAGATTGTTTTAAAACTTCGCTGGTTTTACCGAGAAGGACGTTTTGTCCGTCTGCGATAAGTAAAGCTTCTTCTGTGAGCCGAAGTGCTTCATTCGGTCGATGTGTGATGTAGAGATAAGGAAGTCCGGCAAAAGAGTGGATTCTTTCTAAATAACCCTGAAGGGAACTGCTGAGTACCGGGTCCAAGCTAGAAAGCGGTTCATCTAGAACCATGAAATGTTCAGCGCAAAGGAGGGCGCGACCGAGTGCGACTCTTTGAGATTCTCCGCCCGAGAGTCTTGAAGGACTCTTGTTAAGGAGCGGTTCGAGTTCCAGGAAGCGAACGACTTCGTCGAAAGACAGCGCATTTTTTCTATTGGCAAAATGGCGTCCGAACAACAAGTTCTTTCTGACGCTCATGAACGGGAATAAGCGATGATTTTGGAATACGAAACCTACCCCTCTTTTTTGAGGCGGGAGGTGGATGCCGGTGCTGGAATCAAAAAGAACGCGTTTTCCAAATTTGATATAGCCGGATTCGGGTTTTAATAAGCCGGCAAGGGCCTTTGCCAAGGTGGATTTTCCTGCACCGCTTCTGCCTAATATTGCAATTCTTTCAGACAATAAGTCAGCAGAGAATCGAAATTTTCTGTCTTCTATCCTGACCGTAAAATCGAAAGAGATCATTGTTCGTTATTCAAATAATGTATAGCGATGATAGCAAAATAACTATCGAAAACAATTCTTGGAAATAGCGCCGTTAAAGGCCTAGAGAGCGATCGGGAACAATTCGGCGACCTGCTGTGATAAGCTCTAGAGAAAATTGTTAATCTTCGATCAATAAGATCTCGTATTTGGTTGTGAAGACTTCGCCGTTTCCCAGCAGCAGGACCGAGGATTGATCGAACAGAAAGGCCCTGTCAGTCAAAACGTAATTTTTCTCCAGTTCGGAAACTTTTTCCCGGAACACTTTTTGGTGTTCGTTCATATCTCCTCGAAAAAACCAAGAGGCGTAGTGTCCTGCAGGGAGCTTTAGCAGCTGTACTCCTTTTCTCTTAAGCGGAAAGTCCAAGCTGCCTAAAAAGACAAGCCTATTGTCCGCGTCCCTTTTAAAGTCGGCGACATAACCCCAGGGAACCGACGTTGTCTCATCCTGTCTGGACTCGAAAAGAAAGTCTGTATATTCCCGCATCGTATTGAAGGAGCATGGCTTGAGAAAAGGTGTGTATTGAAAAGTCCGCTCTTTCTTTCTCTCAACCGAAATCACTCCTTCGACGTGTCGAGAGGCTTCTTTGCTTAGTTCCAGGATTCCGTCCGTGTAACGAAGAAATCGTTTGGCCTTTTCAATTTCTTCACGAAAGGCTTCGGATCTCTCCTCTAATCGCTTTATGAATTTCTCTTCATTCGGCCGCTTAATGAATTCTTTAATTTCTTCCAGACTGAAGCCGATATCTCTTAAGTGAGAAAGAAAAGCAAATTGCACGGCTTGGCGCACTTCGTAATAACGATATTTTTTGCTATCAACAAATGCAGGTTTAAAAACGTCTATGCGGTCATAAAAGATAAGCGTGTCTTTTGTCGTGTGACACATTTTTGCAAATTCAGCGGTTTTAAGCATTTTGAGATTTGACTATGGAGTTACACCATACTTTAACATTCCCTTCGGTAGTTATTAACTATTTGAAAAGTTATATGTTTCATCCTCTGCTATCGAAATTAACTTGCTGCATTTTCTTCTTATTGCCAGGCTTAATGTACGGTCTCCTCATGGCTCGTCTTCCTGCTGTGAAGGCAGCTGCGGAGTTGTCAGATTCGCTTATCGGCCTTTGCTTGTTTTGCACGGGTGCTTTTGGTTTAGTCGGATTGGGAGGCAGCCCGGCGCTTATTAGAAAAGTGGGCAGCCGAATGGTGTTGTGTGTTACTGCCGTCATTGCCGCTGCGGGACTTTGTTTGATTGGTTTTAGTACTGCACTTCCAATTGTCTTGCTCGGCTTTGGGGCCATGGGGATCGGCATCAGTATGCTGGACGTGGCAATGAATACTCAAGGTGTGCTGTACGAGCATTACTCGAAGAGTCAGAGCATGAATCTTTTCCATGCTTTCTACAGCCTTGGGGCTGTATTGGCTTCTCTCATCGGCTCAGTCTGCGCAACCGTGGGTTTAACGGCAGGCCTTAATTTTTTTTGGGCTTCTGTCCCCTTTGTATTGCTCAGTCTGCTGCTTAACAAATATCTGCTTCCGGAGAGACGCGTAGATAAAGAAAAAACCGCTAAGACCCGACACAAAATTCCTCTCGTCGTTTTGGTCTGTGCTGTTATGGCGCTTTTAGCATATGCAGCTGAAGGTTCTGTTGGAGAGTGGGGTGCTCTCTATTTGACTACTGTGAAAGAAGCTTCGCTGGGAGTCGGAGCTCTCGTGTACGGAATTTTTTCCGGAGTGACGTTCGTCGCTCGCTTAGTCGGCGATCCGCTTAGAAAAGAATTCGGAGAAATCCCTGTGATTATTTTCGGATCCGTCATTTCTTTTATCGGCATGGTCGGAGTACTGAGCTTTAGCTCCGTTGCGCTGGTCTTAGTTTCCTATTCTGTTATGGGTCTAGGTCTTGCTCCGATTGTTCCGACGCTTTTCAGTATGGCAGGTAAAAACGGGAAAATACCCGCAGCTGCCGCCACGAGTACGGTTGCTTTTATGGCTTACGGCGGTTTGTTAGTTGTTCCGCCGTCTATCGGCTGGATGGCCCAGCACACGAATCTGCATGAAGCTCTGTTTATTGTTTTGGGCTTGATCGCATTGATGTTTAGTCTCGCTCTTCTTCTGAGGAAACTGCACAAATAATTAACGGAGCGGGTTTTCCGCTCCGTTAACAAATCTTTAGGGTCTCCACTCTGCGCGGAGGCCTTTTATCAATTTGGTTGTTACTTCAAAGCATTGAGAGTGTCTTCAACGATCTGAGGAACTGTCAGGCGATAAGCCTTTTCGAGTTCTTCAGGGTTGTAACGATCAACGAACTTCTTTTCAAGACCGTAGGTCAGGCACTTCATGCCGGTTGCACCGACAGCCTGAGCGATTCTGCCGCCGAAACCACCTTCCTTAGAACCGTCTTCCAAAACCACAACAACCTTATGGTTCTGCCTAAGAGAATTCAGAAGTTCGGTGTCAACACCGGAGACGAAGCGAGGATTGATTAACGTTGCATTGATGCCTTTTTCTGCTAAAGCATCGACAACGCTTTCGCCTTTAACGAAGAAGTCACCGGCTGCGATAACAGCAACATCTTTGCCTTCTTTAACGACCTTGAACTTATTGAGGTCGCTGTAGTCTGTATCGACCTCCCCCTTGCTGTGTTCATAGCTATAGGTCGGAACACGGATGGCAACTTTGTGTTCGTTCTGATTCAGGGCCCAGTCCATCATGGCGAAGTATTCTTCAACATTCGTCGGGGCAAGGTAAACGATTTCCGGGATCGAAGTGATCATCGGAATGTCCCAGAAGCCAAGGTGAGTCAGGTCTGTCAGGGCACGAATACCAGTTCCCATAACCGGCATGACGGCAGGACTGTTGTCCATGGCCCAGTCTTGTTCGAGCTGGTCATAAGCTCTCTGAAGGAAGGTTGCCATTACAGGGTAGATAACCTTGGCACCGCCTCTGGCTGCGCCGGCCATTGTGGAAACACCGGTCTGTTCGGCAATTGCAACGTCAACGTACTGGTTGCCGCAAGCTTTTCTTTCCTTTTCCATGAAGCCGAAGACTTCAGGTGTTGCGGAAGAAATGATGAGCAGTTCCGGATTTTCTTTAACCTTTCGGAGTAAATAATCGCGCGTGTCGGTGATGTAATTCGACTCATTTGACTGCTGCAGAGGTTCACCGTCAGCGACGTCATACGGTGCGCTGAAGTGGAACTCTTCACGGTGGGCTTCAGCAGGGGCGTAACCTTCGCCCTTTTGAGTATTCAAGTGAACAACGATCGGGTTCTTCGTGTCTTTTGCTTTCTTCAGAGCGTTAATCACAGACTCTAAGTCATTGCCTTCGGCGACGTAAATGTAGTCATAGCCCAGAGACTTAAAGTAGTTGTGTTCGCTCTGACCGTTGGTCTCTCTTAATTCCCTTAAATTGTCGTAGAGGCTGCCGTGGTTTTCGGCAATTGCCATTTGGTTGTCGTTGACGATAACGATGAAGTTGTCATTGAGCTTCCCGGCGTTATTCAAGCCTTCAAAGGCAACGCCGCCGCTCAAAGAACCGTCGCCGATGAATGCAACAATATTGAAGTCTTCTTTTTTGAGGCTTCTTGCTTTAGCGAGGCCGAAAGCCAGGCTGATCGAGGGAGAAGTGTGGCCTGCGTAGAAAATATCGTATTCTGGGCTTTCATTCGGGTCGGTGAATTCTCCGATTTCCGTGAACTTGCTCTTGTCTAAATAGTACTGAGCACGTCCTGTCAGCATTTTATGTACGAAGTCTTGGTGGGAGACGTCAATGACGATCTTATCTTTCGGGGCGTCAAAGACATAATGAACACCAATCAGAGCTTCAACGTCGCCGAGATTGGGTCCTACGTGTCCTCCTATTGTGGAGGTGTAGTTAATGATGGCGGCTCTCATCTGTTTAGCGAGATCTTTGAGGTCGTCAATAGTGAGTGGCTTAATGTCCTGTGGTGAGTGAATATCAATGAGTTTCATTTAAGTTCTCCTCAAAAAATAAAGCTACCCAGGTGAAGATAGATTTTTGGGGACATAAGCGAAAAAAAAACGGACTCAAAAAGGACACCGCAATAGTGCTGAGTTGTTACTGTGTGATACGAGATGGAGGAATGGGCAAAATGCCCGGAAAATCGGGCAAAGAAGCATTTTCTTGGGGCAAAAGGGGTCGATTGGGTTGGCTTCGGAGGAAGCTCTTGCAGGAAACAGAAATGGAAAAGCTAGAAACTCTAAAAGACCTTTCCCGAAGCGTCCCGATTTTTTCAAAATAGATATTTCAAACCGACTTTAATTTGAAAATCTGTTTTAAGGTGGCGGCCTGATTCCCGATTGATTTGAGCGAAGGCTTTGAGGCGATCCTTCAACAGACTCTCCGCGCCGATGCCATAGTAAACACGAGTTCCTATGGAGCGGTCTTTAAATGAGAATTCATTCATTTGGATAGATGTCCTTCCTAAGAAATCGTGTCTGACACCACCTCTTAAATAGACTTGTCCGGACAGTTTTCCTTCTTTGCTGCGGAAGTTTTTTCCTAAATCAATTCCCAGGCGCCCGTTCAAACTATCGGTTGATTTAACGCGGACCTTCATATCGTTGCTGAAGTGAAAAGAGGCGCCATTTGCGCGGAAGTAACTCAGTTGTACTTGAGGATCGATAAACCATGAGCCCAATTTCGAAGTTTGGGTGAACTCGAGACGGTGACCGATTTCAACAGATAAACCCAAACCGTAGTTGTGATAATCGGCTGTTGAGATACTTTCATCAATATTTTTGGCGCTTAGTTTGTTGTGGTAGCGATTTACGGATAAGACCGAGTCAATATATTGTCCTTTGTCTCCGAGCCACGCAGCATAAAATTTAGCTCCGACGGATTCCACACGAGAATGATTGCCGGGAGCGTCGTCAACATGAATATTTCCCCTCGTTAACAGGAGGTTGGCGCCTAGGACCCAGCCGGAGCTGAACTTCCGGTCGGCCCCGATCGTAAAGGCGGAATATTTAAACGTACTGTTGGCCGAGTAGTGCGACTCAAACCGGCTCTTATCGTATCGGTACAGAATATAGGAACCGTCTTCGGCACCTTCACGAACTTCTCCCATTCGGCTTCTTAGATCATCTAAGGATCCCAAGAATTGAATGATTTGGTTGCCGGAGGCTGCGCTAGCTAAAGTCAGTTTGGCAGCAGGAGACAATCCGATGGGTTTTTCGGCCGAGTCATCAAGCTCAGGCGGGTTTGTCGGATCAAACGGCAGTTCCGGCAGATCCGGTTTAGGAATAACCTCATCAGGAGGTTCGGACGGATCTGTCGGAGTCTCAGGGTTATCGGGCAAGACCGGTTTGAGCGATTGGGTCCCCAATATTGCCCAGACCCTGGAGTCTCCTTTTTTGAACGGGTAAAGCCCTAATTTATACATATAAGGGCCGGCGTCTATGATTCCGTCATTGGCTAAAGAAAAAGTGGCTTTATCCAGGCTGTTCGGAGAGTCATCATTGACTGCAATATGGTAAAGATAGCCGGTGTTAGCGAGCGAAACGCCGGAGGATCCTAAGAGGAAGGCATGCTTGCCTTCGCTGCTTTTGGAGATATTTAGGGATCCTGTCGAACCCGCTGTAAGGTAAAAGACAGCACCGTTTCCTTTAAGAGTCTCAGTTTCCATTTGAGAAGGATGACCTTGCTGTCCCAGCTGGATATAACTCGAGGGTTCAACATTTACAAGGGACAAATTGCTGTCCTCGGGGACAAACCAATAGGAATCTCGATGCATCGTTACTCGACTGCCACCTCCCTCGTGGGTATCGACGGCAGCAGAAAGGGTAGAGCGTTCTCCTAAGTCAATGGTTAGGCCGGAAGTGGAGCCGACCGAAACAGGCTCATGAACTACCATGTGCCCATCGCTGTCAACACGGAAGCGAGCGTGAGAGCCCAAGTTTCCGAGAAATAATTTCTCAATTTCAATTTGACGAGACCGGATGTTAGCCTGAGCATCGCGAATGAGATTTAAATGTCCCTGAAAGACGGCGGTTTGAGCCGAGGTTAAATTGAGACTGCTGTTGGCTTCAACGTCGACCTCCTTGGTGAAGAAGACATTTTTCGTCAGAACTCCTGATTGCGGGTCGCGCCCGATGTTAAGAGAGCTGGGATGGTCGGTTCCGAGAATAATCTGGCCGATTTGAACTTTTCTATCAATCAAAATATCGGGAGCATCCAGATCCATCTCGCAGCTAATCAGCTGAATTGTGGAGATCGTTCCTGCGCTTCGTTCGTTAGGAGATAAGAAATAAATCCCAGATGAAGCTGACATTTTCAGCAGGCGAGAGTACGTAGCCGAAATTCCGCCGAAAAGTATTACTTGTCTTGCCTGCATTGTGGCCGAGGCATTCTCGGAAAGCGCGACGGAAAGATCGTCATAGTAGGAAGAGTTGTCCGGGTTTCTTGGCGTCATGAGGATAATGCGATCTCCGGCGCCGAGATTGGCAGTCTGATCCGGTCCGACGCTCAGAGCGTAACCAAATCCTTTTTCGGCCACGGGAACGGGTGTAACGATAAGATCGCGTCCGGCAGAGATATTGACGTTTTGACTTTCGACCGAAAGCCCCGGGAAAAGGAACTGGTGATTCGCGGGATTGCGGAGCGATCTGAAATAGCCTGCGTTAATGGAGTTGACCGCAATGGTACCGTTTTCGGAGACATTCCATGCGACCGGAGCGGCATTGCTGTGGAAAATAAAATTTCCTGTCTTTCGTCCTTCTTCAAATGCCGCGTTGATTTGGCCCTCGAGACCGGGGAAAAACTGCTGCCAGTTTCCGATAAGAGTGTCCGTATTTTGTGCGATTCCCTGATGCAGTGCATCGAATTGACCTGCAGCGGTCAACATTGGGATGGCAAAAAATAGTGCAATGGCAGCTGCGGCACGCCGAAAATAAAAGCAATTCTTTATTTTCATTGAAATAACTCGTATCTTTCCGCTGAAAAAGCTTTTAACTGCAGTAAGCTAATTGCTTTTCTAAGGGGTATTTATCCTGTAATCTAATAAAAAAAACGCTCTATGAGCACACAGAAAATAAAATAATTAAACTGTTTTTTATGGTATACGCCTAGAGCGAAAAGTGACGTAATACACTCTCAAAGCGGGAGAAAGGATAGGGGGTTAATTTACTTATAGTTTGGCAAAATTTAGAAGATATTAGGGGTTAACTTTGTAGCAAAGATGATTTCGCTGAAAATACCCCTATGACGTCTATCCTTGTTTAGAGAGGATATCCTCCAACTTAAAGAGGTGAGGCAACGGAAATTACCTGGCTAAACCGTGAGGGTCGAAGTACAGATCGACTCATATTGAGAATGGTTTTCTGATTGGATACAGAGATAAATAGGAAACTATTTTGAGAACTTGAGAAAAATGTAAAAATAGAAAAACGGCCGTATGGCAGGCCGTTTTTTGTCACGTAAGAATAATCTCACGAAAATGCTTTTGAATGGAATTGGTCCGGAGTACACGCGGAAATCGGCAGGTACGTGCTGACAGCATTGATCATATTGTTAATACAAGCCGATGATTTTCCACCAAAGCATACCGACTGCAAAAACGATAATGACACTTGCGGTAACCAGAACAAAATTGATTTTGTAGAACCTAGGTCTTTCAAAGAAACCCTGTCCGAAGTAGATCGGGCCGGGACCGCCGGCATATTCTGTAATGCCCCACATGAAGTTAGAGAAAATGGCAAAGCAGACGGCAACCATCAGCGGAGGTGCACCGGCTCCGATCGCCACAGCGGCAAACGGAACATACATCGCCGCCACATGTCCAGAGGCAGTTGCAAATACGTAGTGAAGGTAAATATAGGCAAAGCCGAGCAGGATGAATGTTGTCATCCAATCCATTCCGGTGAGCATAGAGGCAAATCCAGCAGACATCCATTTAATGAAACCGAGAGATGTGAGACCGGTTGCTAAGGAGATGATGACGCCGAACCAAACAACGGTATCCCATGCGGCTTTGTCCGCTAAGACGTCTTTCCAATTTACGGCCCCCATCGCAAAGAGCAAAGCAGCAAGCCCGATACCGATGGCGTTGGCATTTAGCCCGGTCCACATTGTGGTGCCCCAGCCAAGAAGGGCCAAGACGAAGCCGATCGCAACTTTGATTTCTTGCGAAGACATCGGTCCCATATGTTTCAACTCTTCACGTCCCATCTTCTTGGCTTCAGGAGTACGTTTAAGTTCCGGATTAAGAATCTTGTAGGAAAGCAACGGCATTACGAAAAAGCAGATCATCGCCGGAACGACTGCAGCCCAGAACCAGCCTACCCAGGTCAGCTCAATGCCTAAACCTTCTTTTGCCAGTGTTGCACAAAGAGGATTTGCAGCCATGCCGGTCATGAACATAGCGCCGGTGATCGGAGTGAACTGAAAACAAGTCATGGTCAAGAATTCACCTAAACGCTTTTGCTTTGGGCCTGGTTCGGAGTCTAAAACTTGGTCAATGGACTTGGAAATCGGGAGGATGATGCCGCCGGAACGAGCGGTTACACTCGGCATTGCCGGAGCGAGAATAAGGTCGGCAATGCCCAAGGAGTAAGCGATGCCCAACGAAGAGCCTCCAAATAAGGAAAGCGTTTTATAGGCGATTCTTCTTCCTAGTCCGGATTGAACGAATCCGAGTGAAAGAACGTAAGCAGAGAAAATCATCCAGACCGTACCGGAAGCAAAACCTGAGAGTGCTGCTTTAAAACTTAGCGTGTTGGTGAAAATAGAAAGAGCCAGCGCGATGAACATTAAGGCGCCGGAAGGAAGAGGTGCACAAAGAATGCCGACAATGGTTGCGACGAAGATGGCGAACATATGCCAGGCTTGTGGTTTGAGGCCCTCGGGAACCGGGTAAAACCAAATCGCAAGCAAAACCACGATTGGGACGAGATATTGCCAGAGCTTAATAGGCTTATTAGACATAATGGTATCCTTAGAAAGGCCTTCCGCAGAAGACCTTTCTTCAGTTAAGGGACAACTAATCAAGGAAGTAAGTGCTAGTTCTTGCTGTATTTGGCAACGACACGGTCGACAAATTCCGGAGCTAACCCCACATAGTTATGCGGATCGAGCATTGCGTCGATTTCTTCTTCCGTAAAGGCTGCGGCAACTTCGGGTGTACGCAGCAGAACATCCTTAAAGGGTATTTCTTTTTCATAAGCTTCCATTGCACCCTTGTAAACAATGCCGTGAGCTGTCATACGACCGAGGCGGTTGGCCAGGTGCATCATGACGTTTTCACTGAGCATCAGGCCTTTCTGTGCAAACAAGTTGCGTTCCATGTGTTTTGGATAAACGATAAGGTTCTTCAGAATGTTCTTGGATTTTTCCAGCGCGGCAGCCATCATGTGGCATGCACGAGGAATAGCCTCCCACTCAGAGAGGAAGCAGCCCCAATCCCGTTCCATTTCGCTGATCATGCTTTCTACGATAGAAGGGGCGATGCTGCGGACATTTCTGAGAAGCGCCAGGACATTTTCCAGAACGGCTGGATTGCGTTTATGCGGCATGGTGGAGGAACCGACTTTGCCCATGAAGAACGGTTCTTCCAATTCAAGAATTTCTGTTCTCTGCAGTGTCAGGATTTCATGCATGATGCGGCCGAGAGTTCCGGCGCAAAGGGCAAGAACGGAAACAAATTCGGCTTGGTTATCGCGGGCAACATGCCACGCAATCGTCGGAGTCTTCAGACCGAGAATTTTGAACATGCGTTCTTGAGTTTCCAGGCCGTGTTCAGGCTGAGAAGCTAAGGTACCGACGGCGCCGGCCATTTCGCCGACGAAAACTCGGTCTCTCAGTTCTTCGAGGCGTTCAATATCGCGACCCAGTTCATCGGCCCAAATAGCCGCTTTGTAACCGAAGGTGATCGGAAGAGCGTGGACGACGTGGGTACGGCCGCTCATGATGGTGTTACGGTATTTTTTGGCTAAGTCTAGGCAGTATTCCTGACAGAGTTTCATATCACGAAGAATGACTTCGTAGGCATCTCTTTCTAACAAGACAATACCTGTGTCCACGATGTCTTGACTCGTAGCTCCCCAATGCACGAACTCTCCGGCGTTTTCCGGAAGGATTGCTTTGAAGGCTTTCAGCAGGGGTACGATCGTAATAGAGCTCTTGTAGTATTCGCCGATGCTCGGAATGTCGATGAGTTCAGCTTTAGCGTATTGATTGATGATGTCGGCTTTTTCCTTTGGAATGACGCCGAGTTCGGCTTGAGCGGCAGCGAGCGCGGCTTCTGTGTCCAGCCATTTTTGGACCCAAGCTTTATCGCTCAGGATTTCGCGCATTTCATCGGTACTAAACATGCAGCCGTGGATCTGGCTGTCGATTGCAGTAGAAGGCATTTTCTCTCCTTAAAAATTGAGATCGGTTTTGTATGGCTTCATTCTGCAAATAGAGGACAAGCGGAACAACGAGTAAGTGCATTTGTTTTGATAACTATCAATAGTTCAGCGTTTAGTTTAAGAACTTTATTTAATAAATCAAAGAGTTAAGTTATGTCTACCAACTTATTGCCGAGTTTTGTAGGCGACAAAACGCAAAACCCTTATGGTTGTTGGCTTCGCGCTTAGATAAAATCGAACTTGTCCGTATTTAGAACCTACAAATCTCTTATTATGCAAAAACCCGTCTGGAAAAAGATCGCAGAAGAAATATCCTTAGAAGTCTCTTTGGGGAGGTGGACGGTCGGCTCTATCATCCCGAACGAGATTGATCTGGCTAAAAGATATAAAGTCAGCCGAGACACAATGCGGAAAGCACTTACCTATCTGACTCAGCAAGGACTTTTTGAACGAAAACCGCATATCGGAACCAGAGTTAAATCAAGAACAAGAACAGGCAAGTTCCTGAGCGAGTTGGACGGAATTAGAGATATTGACCATTACGGCAATCAATACCCGAGAAAAATCCAGAACGTTACCCAATTGGTCGTCGATGAAGAATTGGCAGAACGGTTGTCTTTAAAGCCTGGGGATCTGGTCATTCGCTTTAAAAACATTCGCGTCGCTTCTGAGAAAGTTCAAGAGACCGTGGTCGTGACGTACGTTTACATTCCGGCTGAAGCAGCCGAGGTCTTAGAGATAGTGAAGAAACGCCCCGAAGAACTCATTATTACATTGGCAGAAGAAGTCCTCGGACGGGAATGTGATGAAGTTAAGCAAACTTTTTCGGGCACGATCATGCCTGACGAGGTGGCAGATTTATTTAAAGTTCCTCACGGGACGGCGGCTTTGAAGATTATTCGGAATTACATGGATGTTCGTGGGCGAACGATCGTTGCATCCGAATCGTTTCATACGGCAGATCGATTCTCTTTTTCCGTTGCTGTGAAGAAGAAAAAGTACTAATTAGGAAAACATCTTAGATTTTGCAGAAAAGGTTGTGCTTTAGGCTGATTCGACTTGCTCATTTCTCTCTGAATCGCTACGCTCAGAGCTGCACCCAAGAAGAATCTCAAGATCTCAAATGCACAAAACTACAAAACGCGGTTTCCTCAAGGCCGCACTTGCCTCCGGATTGGCGCTTGAAGCTTTTCCGGCTCGTTCTGCTTCTCCAAAGAGCTCCGAGCAATTAATTACGATTATCGACTTAGATAAGTGCGACGGCTGCACGGATTTGTCGATTCCTGCGTGCGTCAGAGCCTGCCGTGCTAAAAATCAGGCTCGCTATCCAGAGCCGCAGAAGCCGGTGCAGCCTTACTGGCCTCAGCCCAAGTATGAGGACTTTTCAAACGATCGGGATAACATTTCTCGGCTGACTCCGTACAACTGGATTTATCTTCAGCATGTTTCCGTTGACGGAAAAGATATTTATCTTCCGAGACGCTGCATGCAGTGCTTCGATGCTCCATGCCGCAAGCTCTGTCCTTTTGGAGCCATCGACCAAACTAAACGAGGAGCGGTCAAGATTGATGATCGCGTGTGTTTCGGAGGGGCGAAGTGCAGGGACGTTTGCCCATGGAATATTCCTCAGCGCCAGGCGGGTGTGGGAATCTATCTTAAAGTAGAACCGAAATTAGCCGGCGGCGGAGTGATGTACAAGTGCGATTTTTGCGCCGATCTCATCGCTCAAGGAAAAGAACCTGCTTGCTCGGCTGAGTGTCCGAAAAAAGCCATGTTGGTTCTTCCGATCTCTGCGGCCGAAGAGAAGCTGAAGTCATTGGCAAAAGGCCGCTTTGTGTACGGTAAAGAAGAAAATGGCAGAACAGCAACTTGGTATGTCTGTTCCGTTCCGTTCGAAAAGATCAACCGCCAGCTGCAGGCGCAATTGCCTAAGAACCATCCCGGAAGGCCTCTGATGAACGAAGTGGATTCGAAACTGAGTCAATCGACACCGTTGGTGCTCGGAACCTTGGCGGCTCCGATTGTTGCGTTGGGCGCTTCGGTCGCTTTAAGAAAAAGAAAGAACGACAAAGATCAATCTCAATAGGGCGATGCAAAATGGAAATTATCAGACAACCTCTAACGAATCGAGTTGTGCATTGGGGCATTGCTTTGAGCTGTTTCGGATTGATTGTTACCGGAATACTCCAGATGCCAGTGGCTAAGAGATACGGCCTGACCTCTTTAGGGGAGTGGATGGGCAACTACTTTACGACGCTGTCCATGCATTACTTCTTCGGCTTGATCTTTGTTTTCTTTTGCTGTTTCCACGTCTTCTACCATGCCATCAACAAAGAGTTCGACATTGTTCCGAAGAAGGGCGACGTAAAGGGCAGCATCCTGATTTTTAAAGCGATTCTTTCCGGTGAGAAGGAACCTCCGAGCGCCAAGTATCTTCCTGAACAGCGTTTGGCTTGGGCGGCTTTTGCGGTGACTTTCTTAATTCTGATTGTTACCGGACTTCTCAAAACCTATAAAAATCTTCCCGGCGTTCAGTTGTACGATCCCTGGACTTTTTATATCGCTCAGTTCCATAATTTGGGTTTTGTGCTCTGTCTTCTTTTGTTTGTCGGCCACATGTCTGCTTTTGTGATTAAAGCCAACCGTAATCTTTTACCGGCAATGTTCTCCGGAAAAGTAGACAGAGAATACGCGCTTGAGCGCCATTCCCTTTGGTCACCCGAGTAACTTCTATATGTCCGGTGTCTCATGTGTATGGAACACCGGGCTTTAGAAATGAATATCTTTGACTTTCTCGCGAAAGTCGGCCCCGTTGCGGACGTTGTATCTTTTAAAAATATTTTGCCGATAGCGCTCCAACGTTCGCTGGCTAATGTTGAGATGTTCGGAGATTAAAGCACTGTCCAGTCCTTGTTTAAGGTCGTGGGCGACTTGCCGTTCTCTTTCGGTTAAAGAGTTGAAGATCCCAAGTGGTGACTCCTTATAAGCGGCTTGTCTTCGCTGAATATCTTTTTCGACGCTTCGAGTGACGGTCGCGAGAAGTTCTTCTGATCGAAACGGTTTTTTAAAGAAATCGAAGGCTCCATTTCTAAATGCCTCTATGGCCGTGTCCAACGTTCCGTAACTGCTCATAAAGATGATCGGACATACGTAGCCCGCAGCATCTAAGCGGCGTTGGACTTCCAAACCATTTGCCTTAGGCATTTGGATGTCAAGCAGCAGGCAGCCGGGTTTCTCATCATCCCAGCTCTGAAAAAGTGCTTCAATATCGTTGAAGGTCTCGACAGTCCAGCCTTCGGTAGTCAGAAAGTAGTCGATGGAATCAAGAAGTTCCTCGTCGTCATCGAGGACTCTGATGACAAAATCTGATTTGTTCAGTATTTCCGAGTTCATTGGGTTGCCTTTCGGTGGTGATAGGAAATTCGATTCTGACAAGGAGTCCTCCGAAGCGGTTATTGCTGTATGAAATAGTTCCGGCATTCAGACACACAATGGCTTCAACAATGTTGAGACCGATACCCATGTTCTCAGGCGTGTGCTTAAGTGCATGTTTATTCTTGCTGTTAAGTCGAATCGCTTCGATTTGGCAAGAGGATAAAGCGGGTCCGGAATCTTCGAATTCGACAGAAACGAGAGAGTTTGTTTGTCGGATCGAAACAAGAATCTTCTTTTGCTTTTGTTGGCTAACGGCCCGAAGGCTATTCTTCAGAATATTCAGGAAGGCAAGTCTAAGTTGATCTGCGGCACAGTAAACCCGGCAGCCGTTCTCAGCGTTTAACAAAACTTCGTTATCAGGAACCGAGTAAAGGGTTTTGAAATCTTCAATGGCCTCTGAGACGATGCAGCACAAATCTTCATGGTTCAATTCGACGCCTTTTCCTGAGAAATCTCTGACGGATCTGATAATGCCGTTTATTTTTTCTGCTCTGAGCCTGATCTTTCCAAGGACCATAAGTTGTCGGTCTCGGTTGTCTTCAGCGTTTTCATGCAGTGATTTTTCAAGTCCGTTTAAGTAAAGGAGCATGGATGAAACCGGCTGAGCTAAATCATGAGCGACGGCGGAACAAATCTGAGCAGTTTTAAGTCTTTGAGCACTTGTTCGATAACACGCCTCAATATCGGAACTTTTTCTTCTGAGAGAGCGTTCGCGCTCGTGGGCTTTCAAAAGCATTTCCGTTCTCTTTTTAACCAACCCTCTTGCGTAAAGAGAACTGAGAATAAGGAAAAGGAAAGACAGGACGACACCGGAGATGAGGTAGCGATATCGATGGACGGCCTCTGAAAAAGTGATGAAGTTTAAATGGCTAAAGGGCCCGATTTTTAACGATTGATAGAGTTCATCCACCGGCGTGAAGTCGCCGGCAACCATCCAACCGTAGCCGGGCGGGTACCTTGTTTCCTGTACCTCTTTCAGAATGCGGCGAATAGTATCAAGGTCTAGTGTCGGAGGAATAAGAAGACTGTAACCGGGATAAAGCTGCGAACTGGTGACGCAATTGGAAAAACGATTTTTCTTTTCATTGATGACCTTATATTTTTCGAAAAGATCTTCTCCGCCGTTGGCAATTAACTCCTCTGCGTAACAAGAGTCAAGAACGATGACATCCGCCCGTCCGTCTTCTAAAGCTTTGATGCGCTCTTCAGGTTTGTTTCCGAGATAAAGCGTCTTTCGAAAGAAGTGATTCGGATCGAACCCTTCATCGAGAATTTCTTTTTTGGGGATCAACTCCCCTCTGAAAGCGTCTTTGAGATTAGTTCCGAGAATTTTTCCTTTTAAGTCTGAGAGATTTGAGATTCTTTCGTCATCTCGCAGAGCAAAAAATACTGCGCCCAACGAACGATTTGGGTTAGGGCAATCCGGAGTAACGGCTGTCGAAAGGTCCCGTAATCCGGCGTGAATATTTCGTCGGTAAACCGATGGACCGGCAATGATTAAATCTGCTTTTTTCTCTGCAATAGCTTTGTCGAGTTCATGCCAATTCATCGAATAAACGGCAACTTTTTTTGGCGATACTGCACGCCGGATAGCTTCAAGAGTTGGCCCCAACAACGGCTGCTTGCGGTCAGGGTCTGTGAAGTCTGTACCGTAAACACGGAAAGTATCGGTACTTACTGAACAGACCGCGGCGCCGGAGAGACAAAAGATAAGAAATAGGCTAGATAGAAAATAGCGAAGGACAAGCGATGACTCCGGGGATGTTGATTGCACAGAGCAAAGACATCCTCGGAGAAGATCAAAAGCTTTTTGTGATGAGCCTTCGGTCATTTTATGAAGAAGGAAATTAAAGGATTATTCCTTCACGCCGTCCGGCCATTGTTTCAGATCGTTGTAATAGAAACGTTTTTTAATGAAAGTGCTGTCTCCGCCTAAGGCATCTACCAAAGCAAAGGCAAACGGTAGGGCAGTGCCGGGAGCTTTACTCGTGATTAATTTTCCATCGATGACCACCGTCTCCGGTTTGTAAGTAGCCTCCTTATACAGAGGTTCAGTTCTTTTTCCGGGGTATGCAGTGATCGTCTTGCCTTTCAGTACACCGGCTGTCGCTAAAACGTTAGGGCCCGCACACATGGCTCCGATGAACTTTCCGGCGTCTGAATAAGCTTTTGCGAGTTCAAGAACGCGATTATCGGCAACTAAATGGTCGACGCCTGTCCAACCTCCGGGAATGACCAGCATGTCATAGTCTTTGTAAGGCGTTAACCGTTTGGCATCCATCGGAAGGACTTTATCCGCCTTGATGGTGATTTCATGGGCACCGGGGACGTATTCGCCGGCAATGCTCACGGAATCGACATTGAAGCCGCCTCTTCTGAGGACGTCGATGATTTCAACGGTTTCACCCTCTTCGAAACCTGGAGACAAGAGCACCATTACTTTTGCCGGAGAAGCTGCAAAAGCAAGCGTAGTGCTGGAGGCCAAAATGAGGGAAAGAAAAAGTTTTTTGGATTGCATAACTGTTTTTCCTATGAGAGAAGAGCTGAGGAACAAATCTTATGTTTGGCCACTACCTAGGTAGTGTGCGAATAATCAAATAAGGTGCGTTTTCTAAGGGAAACTCTCAAGAATTAACCGCAAGATATTCTTTCGAGAAAGGGCAGTGTATGAAACGGAAATCAAAGTTTGAAAAAAGCCCGGACAAAAATTACGAGTCCGGGCTGAAAATCACGATAGGTCTTTAGACAAGAAGTTAGACTGAATTAGCCCCAAGGTTTCTCAGCAGCAGCGTTGGCGCCGGCAATTCTGCCGAATACCATCGCTTCTGCGTTATTGCATGCACCCTGGTAAATGGGCCCCCACATAGAACCGAGTTCGCCTGCTACGTAGAAGCGAGAGATCGGTTGGCCGAAGGCATCCAAAACTTGACCTTTAACGTTCTTACGAGGACCGCCCTGAGTGTTCACAAGTGTCGGATAGAGCTCAACAGCGTAGAAGGGACCAGTCTTGATCGGAGCAGAAATTTCGGGACCGTCGAAAGCGTAAGAACCTTTGCCTTTCGCTCTAAGAGGTCTTCCGAATTCAGTGTCTTTGCCGGCATCCATGTCAGCGTTCCATTTAGAAACGGTTTGCTCTAGTGCTCCTTCAGGGAGGCCGATCTGTTTGGCTAAGTCGGTGAGATTATCTGCTTTCTTCACGACACCGAGCTCGACTTCCTTACTCAGATCCTTAGACCAGCGGTGTCCTTCTCGGTTAATGGCGTATCCGGAGCCGAGGCTCGATCCCATCGGGCCCTTGTCCACCGTCTTCTGATCAAAAATCATGTAGCAGGGGATGCGCGGGTACATATGACGGATCGCGTCCAGGTGTGCGGCGACATACATTTGGCAATGACCGTCAATTTTTTCACTGCTGAAGCGCTTGCCGTCTTGGTCAACCCAAATGTAGCCCGGGCCTTTCGGAGAAATCGAGACGCTGGTCTTATATCCCGGGTAGCGAACGCCGAGGAAGGCGGAATAGGCATTCATATGCCAAAGTTTTGCACCCATGGACTGAGCTAATCTCAGACCGTCTCCCGTATTTCCGGGGTTGCCGATAGCGCCGACGCCATAGCCCATGGTGAAGTTCTGCAGGCTCTCAGGGTCAAATTCGTAACCGCCGGCGGCAAGAATGACCGCCTTCTTAGCCTTGATGTTGATGTTTTTATCACCGCTCTTTGCGACAACGCCGACAACTTCATCTCCATTTCTAAGAATGGACACAACCGGAGTATTCAGCATGACGGGAATGTTTCTCTTTTCGACTGCACCCTTCAGAAGGTCAAATAAGCAGTCGCCGCTGCCTTTTCGAGGAGCTCCTTTTACTCCGCGAATACGGTAGCGTTTGATTGTGTCAGCGCCTTCGAGGTTCTTGAAGCCGGCGTAACCGTAAACGAACATTCCGACGTTGTCTCCGAGAGAAGTGAGCCAATTTCTTAACTCGCCGGTTCCGTTTACGAAAGCTTTAAGAAGTTCTTCATCCATTTCGGCATGAGAGAAAGCATAGCTTGCCTTCAGGTATTTATAGGCTTCGTTAAGGTCATCAGGGATCATGAAACCGCCGGCAGAGACGGCAGTGTTGCCGCCGGCAGCCGGCATTTTTTCCAGAATAAGAACCTGACTTCCGGCATCGTGGGCGGAAATAGCTGCAGAGGCGCCGGCTCCGCCGAAACCTACCACGATGACATCAGTTTCTTTGTCCCACTTTGTATCCGGGGCAACGCTTTTAGCTTGAGCGGAAGCGATGGATCCTACGGAAGCCAAAGCAGCGACGGTTCCTTTGAGGAACATTCTTTTTGTTAGCATTGTTATTCTCCAATGAATTTGAAATCGGAGAGTTGGATGTTCCGCTTGTTTCGAAAAGAGATCGCAGACTCTTCAACTCTCGGGTTAAGTCTCTTAAAAAAACTACGCGCGTAGTTGCGATATTTAATTCGCGGGAGGGCAGAATCTGAAGCTGGCGAGCTAGATAGGCAGCTAAAGAAAACGTTAATTGAGTTCGATCATTTGAGCTAAAGTAAAAATAGGAAGTTCCTGCGGTCGTGGCTCGCAATGCAGATCTAAACCTCGAGACATAGCACGACCTTCTGTGGATACGTTCGGTTTTCGTGCTGAATCATGAAAGTAAGTTTCGTAAAATTTTTAACATCTGTCGCCGCGTTCACTCTTATCTTTTGTTTTGCTTCTTCAGTCTGTTCAAAAGAAGTTTTGAGGCTTGGAATCTCTTCTTTTGCAGAGCACACTATCAACAAATGTCTTATTGATCCGACGATTGAAGCGATAAGAAAAGCGGTACAACCAGACAAATTAGAAGTCGAGTACCTAGAGTTGGGACGCTTGCAGAATTCGCTGAAAAACGGTCAGTTAGATTTAGTTCTTTCTTCTGCAGGTAATTACCGAAGATTCTTGTTGGAAGGCTATGGTCTGCGAGACTTAGCGACCATGGTATCGAATCAAGCTCCGAATCCCAATTACGCAGAAGGCTCTGTATTCTTTACGAGAAGTGATCGGGAAGACATCGACTCAATTGCCGGACTTAAGGATAAGTCTGTGAGCGCAAACTATCCGTTTGCATTTTCCGGGTGGCAAATTGTCGCCGGCGAAATGATGAATCGAGGTTTCGATCCGGATCATTTTTTTTCAAAAGTTGACTTCCTTGGTCATGGTGCGTCCCCCGTCATCGATGCCGTTTTATCCGGTAAAACCGATGCCGGTATTGTTCGGGCTTGCATTCTGGAAAACGCTGGTCTCCTGCAGTCAGGAAAGGTCAAGGTACTTGATCCAAAAGAGACGACCGAATTTCCATGTGCCGTAAGTACGCGGTTATATCCGAACTGGACCTTATCCACGACACCAAACACCCCTCCTGAAATTAGTCGGAAGGTGACGGCCGCAGTTTTGGAAATTAAACCTTTGCAAAATAACCTTCACTGGAGTGTGGCGACGGATTTCACGCCGATAGATGATTTATTCAAGCGATTAGAGATCGGGCCCTACGAATACCTTCGCCACTTTAGCTTTAAACGTTTCATGGAAGCGTATTGGCAGTATTTTGTTTGCGCAGCGATTTTTATTATTGGTTTGATCCTTCACGGAATACGAAGTGAATATCTGGTAAACAAGAGAACTCATGCATTGACCGAGTCGCTTAGGCGAGAACGGAAGCTGAGGGCCGAATCTGCCTTGGTTAAAGGCCGATTAGACAAAATTCAAAAAGTCGGGCTCGTTGGTCAGATGTGCTCCATGATTGCGCATGAACTGAAGCAGCCTTTGGGTGCTGCAGCGGCTTACTGCTTCGCACTTCGCCGACGTATGGAAAGCGGGGAAGTGTCCGCAGAAATGATGGAGAAGGGGATCGAGAGGGTTGATCACCAAATTCAAAGAGCCTCGGAAGTTGTGAATCAAGTGCGTTCATACGCGAAGGGACAAAGGCAAAGACTGACGATTGATGTCGGCAAGACAGCTGAAAAGATACTTCTAGACATTAGCGCTTCTGCTCCGGATACCGACCTTGAATTTAGAAAAGATTCTGAAGAATTTTTTGTTGAAGCTAATCCCATTGAGTTGGAGATTATCCTAATTAACCTTGTAAAGAACGCAATCGAGGTGGTAAAAGATAAGTCAAACGGACGTGTGGTTGTGACTCTTTCCGCGGAGGGGAACACTGTTTGCATAAAGGTTGAAG
>OGDN01002538.1_pt1 | contig 23034 bp, 24 predicted proteins | sample 1570271 | NCBI WGS metagenome assembly OGDN01 (sample SAMEA4384481, study PRJEB24528) | human gut metagenome | reverse complement strand
CGCTGGCAGCACCTCGACAACATCAAGTCCCTCGAGCGCGCGGCCAAGGTCAAGGCGAGCCACGGGATCGTCGACGGCGAGTCGTACGCCGACGCGCTGTCGAGCCTGAACCTGCAGCTGGAAAAAGCCGCCGAGAGCCAGGATCCGGCCGCCGCGCAGATACGTTGCGAGATAAAGAGCGTCATGTTCGCCCAAACGGTCGTAGACCTCGCGGTCACGCGCAAGCGCGCCGGCGACGAGCCTTGCCTCGAATACTCCGAAGCGCTGCTGAGGAAGGGGAGGCAGCTCGGGGTCGCCAACATAGAGAGCATCGCCGCCATAGCCCGCAGAAACGGCATAGACCGGCCGGAAGGCTGGGACGCGGCCGTCCTCGCCGCCGAGAGGAACATGTCGGCGAGGGAGCGCGACCTGCAGGATGCGCTCGTGGAGGGATCCTGGGCGCGCGACGCCGCGCGGCTGTCGGAATCGGTCGAGGCCATGCGCTCCATCGTCGGCGGCAAGAGCGAGGCGGCGTGGACGTACGACGACGCGAGCGCGGTGCAGGCCGGAATCTCGGCCGAGAAGGCCCTGGAAGGCGTCGCCGAATCCAGGGGCGAGAGCGTCGCCTCCGTCTTGGCGCGAGCCGAGGGGATGGTGCGCGCGATAGAGTCGGCCGAAGCGGCCTACTTCGACGCGGCGAGAGACGTCAGCCGCATCGCCGGCGCGAGGGACGCCGCCTACAAGGTCGAAGGCTTGGAGGCCCCGCCGAGCGCCCTCGCCGTCGGCAGGGCGGGCGAGCCCAAGCCGCAAGCGCGGGATGCCGGGGAACGGCGCTCCCACCTTGCCGCAGAGATCCACGCGAAGCACATCGAGGCAGCCCGCAAGAAGGCCGTGTCCAAGAGCGCCGCCGCATCGAGGGCGAAGCAGGCCGCCTACCAGTCGGCGAAGAGCCGGAGCATAGCCGCCAACGTCGCGGCCAAGGAGGGGAGGGCGTCCTCGAGGTAGCGGGACGTCATATCTCGGCGTCCTCCGCCTCGTCGGCGTCGTCCCAATAAGGGTCGACCACGTCTCGGTCTTCCTCGTAAACGTCCTGCCGGGCCTCCATCGGCAGGACGCCCTTCAAACCGTCCACCACGACGAGCTCGCCGACTTTCATGTAGAGCAGGGCGCCGCGATGCCGCTTGTCGAGCAGCTTCTTCCGCGCCAGGAACTCGGGCTCGCGCTCGGGCTTCGGATCGGGATCCGCGCCGATCCTGTCGACCTCGTCGTCGTGGTAGTAGATGTCCGCGTACAGATGGTCGTCGCCGGCCATGAAGGGCCCGATGTTGACCCTCTCGTCCACCACGGTCGGATGCCTGTCCACGCCATGCGAGTCCGTCCACCCGTCCATGGTCATGAGGGTGGTGTTGTACTCCCTGTACCCCAGCGAGCTCGTCAGCACCACGACGTTCACGATACCGCCTTGTTCGGGTTCCGCTCGGCCCAATCCTTCTCCGCCGCGCTCTTGCTCGGCCAGAACAGCCATATCTGCGAGGAAGAGTAGGATCCCTTGTAGGACAGCGTCGCTGGCGACGAGGGGATGGATCCATCCTCGTCGGGAGTCGTATAGAACGCGAATTCCTCGTTGGCGCTCGCGTTTGGCTGCTCGCCCTGCGCATCGGAGAAAGAAACCTTCATGTCTTCGCCCACTTCCCATTTGCCGAACGTCAAAGGCTGGATCAGGGTCTTGTCGTAGTAGCGGGCGGTGCCGTCGCCGTTGAGCGTGAGCACGTACGACTTATCGTACTCGACGTGATACCAGGATCCCACGTAGCTTTCGTTCACCACGTCCTCCGGCACCGATTCTTGTTGTTGCGACGAGAACACGAGGGCGAACGCGAACATCGCCACGAGCGCCACGACCATGGCACCGGCGAAAACCACGCCTCCGTGATCCTTGATCCAATATCCCAAATCACTTGCCCTGCTCATCTTGACCTGCCTTGTAGCCGTGATCGATGGCGAATCCGTACATCCGCTCGAACTCGTCGACGTCTACCACGACGGCCACCGAATAGCCGTTCTTGGTCAAGTACGTGAAGCCCCTCGTTTCCGAGAGCCCATCGAGTATCCTCGCCGAATTCGCCCTGAACTCGGTGAGCGGAACTGCCTTTGCCATCGATCCTCCAACAATTGGCCCGGTCTGCTTGCATCATACCAAATTAAGTACGAATCGAGAACGTTTTCAATACGAACCCGACGCCCTGGAGGTATCTAACGCTCCCGCCGGCGAGCAGCTGCAGCGCGCCTGCAGACCGCGTTAGAGCCTGCCCCCATACGGTAAAGTTAGCCTAGGTTTACATAATATGTGTTATCAGACTAATATATTAGTCTGAATTTTGGTCGATACGATGCTACGATACGTCTATGAGGTAAACGCGATCAAAGGAGCCGCCATGAAGAACGCAAACACAATCGGGTTGTCCGAGGCGAAGGCCAAGCTGAGCAGCGTGGCTGCCCAGGTGAGCGAGAGCGGCGAGCCCATGAACGTGTATAAGAACAACCGCCCGTACGTGAGCATCTGCCCGCCTATCGCATTCGAGCTCGACGGAGAGGACATGGTCTTCCTGGTGGGCGCCATCGAGAGGTTCGTCGACGAGCAGTACGGCATCGTCCAAATTGAAACGGAGAACCTGCAGCGCGGCGAGCAGACGGAATACGGGGACTTCCTGTCCAAAGACGAGGTGTCCAAAGCCGAGGGCAAGATCGCCATCGGCGAGAGGATCCTCGAATCCCTCGACGGCGTGCTCGGCAGGAGCGCGATCCACGTAGCCTAGAAAGGCCGGGGCGCGTCGGAACCTTGAAACGCCGCCCCCGCGTCAATCCTTGAACAGATCCTCGATCTCCACGCCCAAGCCGCGCGCTATGCGCGCGAGGGTGTTGATCTTGAAGTTGTCATAACCGGACTCGATCATGTTGAGGGTCGGCCGGCTCATTTCGAGCATCATCGCGAACCGGCTCTGCGAGAGCCCCTTGGCCTGGCGGATGCGCGACACCCTCATGCCCAGGCGCTTCCTATCATCGTAATATTCGTCATGTGCGGCCATGTCCAAAGCGTATGCGATACAATCGCTTTACCTGTTCGCTTCGGCGAACAGTTTTCAGCGCGAAGGACAACCGAGGGGCAATTGGAACGGGACGCGATGGCGATCTGCATCAATCTAAGCAAGTTGATGGGCGAATACGGCCTTTCGGTCAACATAGCGGCCGGGATCGTGAAAATCACGAACGTCAACCTTTCGCGCATACGGAACGGCCGCATCGTGGCCCTCCGGTTCTCGACCCTCGACGGGCTCATCGAAGCCCTTCGGAGCTTCGGCATGGAGGATTGCGACGTCGGCGACATAATTTACTACGTCCCCGAGTCCGAGCTCACCGACGACGACGTCGTTTGCTATCCCGTCAGGCTGAGAGATCCCGAAGCGCGGAAGCTGGCCAAGATCGGCGCCGGAGCTTAGAAGGAGCATCGTCATGGAACGCATCTTCAGGGAGATATTCGACATATGCGACGACGCACAAGAGTTGTTCGGGCGCTACGACGACGAGTCGGCGGTATGCGAGGCCGAGTCGGCTCTGCACCGCGAGATAGAGGCGAGGGCGGCGGCTCGGGCGCTTCGACCGCATGAAGGAGGCAGCGCGCTTGCGGTAGCGCCGCACCCGGATCCCCGTCGCGGCGCTACCCCATGAGGTCGCCGGGATGGACTCCGAGCGCATCGGCTATCTGCCAAAGCCGCCCTACCTTGATGTTGTACTCGCCCGCCTCGAGGTCGCTCACATAGTCCTGCGTCGTCCCGATCATGCCGGCCAGAACCTGCTGGGTGATGTTCTGGCGCCGCCTTTCGGCGCGGATGGCGGCGCCGAGGCGAACCTGCCTGTCTTTGAGATCGTCCATGTTGGCAGTTTCGCCGAACGTCGCCTATGCGATATAGTGTGCGCACTATGTTTAATGGCATCGAATCCATATTTCGACAAGTCGAAAAGGCGGCGGCCGAATGATAGACGCAGACGACATGCAGGACATCTCCGCAGTGGCCGACCGCGTAGAAAGCCTGCTATCCTGGTTGGACGAAGAGACGTCGGCCAAAGTCGTCTCCTACATCCAGCAGGAGATAACGTACCGGGCGGCCATCGAGCAGGCCAGGTGCGTGGAGCCTCCCGGAGGCTGGGATCCGCTCGGCCGGTAGCAACCGCTTCGGCTAAAAACGACTCGCAGGAAGCGCTGCATCATGGCGATCACGATTAAGCTCGACGCTATCATGTCGCGATACGGCATACCCCTAGCCGAGCTCGCGGAAATCGTCGGCATCACCAACGTTAACCTCTCGCGCATCAGGACGGGAAAGGCGGTGTCGATCAGGTTCTCCACCCTCAACTCCATCGTCAAAGGGATACGGCGGTGCGGGTTCGTCGATTGCGACGTGGCGGACATACTCGGCTACTGCTCGGACGAGGATGCGGACGCCTTGGACGACGGCATTTACATCAGCTTCCCGCAAGACCTCAGGCGAAAGAGCAACCCGATAGGCGAAGGCCGGAAAAAGCGCTTGCGCGCCAGCTAAGGCGGGTCGTCCGACGGCAAACCGGCGTTCTCCGCCAGCCTTCCCCCCCAATCATTCCACAAACTGTTCGATTGCGCCTGCGCCCTGGATAAGCCTATAATCAATCAAACGTTTGTTCGCTTTATTGATCGAAGGAGTCAAGGTTGAGGGACCGCGCCATCCTGCACAGCGACATCAACTGCTGCTACGCCCAGATCGAGTGCCAGGCCGACCCCGGCCTGCGCGGCAGGCCCGTGGTCGTGGGCGGCGACGAGGAGGCGCGCCACGGCATCGTCCTGGCGAAGAACCTCCTGGCCAAGCGCGCCGGCGTCAAGACCGCGATGACGCTGTGGGAGGCGCGCAAGGCGTGCCCCGGCCTCGTGGTGGTGCCGCCCGACTACCGCCTCTACGCGCGCGTCTCGCGCCGCGCCAGGGAGATCTACTACGACTACACCGACCGGGTGGAGCCGTTCGGTCCCGACGAGGCGTGGCTCGACGTCACGGGCACGCGCAGGTGCCTGGGCCTGTCCCCCGCCGAGATCGCCCGCGAGATAAGCGAGCGCATGGTCGCCGAGCTCGGCATCAGCGTGTCCGTCGGAGTCAGCTGGAACAAGATATTCGCCAAGTTCGGCAGCGACTACAAGAAGCCCGACGCGGTCACGGAGGTGACGCGGGGAAACTACCGGCGGCTCGTGTGGGATGCCCCCGTGCGCGATCTGCTCTACGTCGGGCCGGCCACCGAGCGCAAGCTGCACTCTTCGGGCATCGACACCGTGGGCCAGCTCGCGCAAGCCTCCGACGCGCTGCTGCGCAACAGGCTCGGCAAGATGGGCCTCGTCCTGCGCGGCTTCGCGCGCGGCGAGGACGCGACGCCGGTCAAGCGCTACGACCCGCTCGCCGCCGACGTCGAGCGCGAGGTCAAGAGCTACGGAAACGGCCTCACGGCCCCCAGGGACGTGAGCGACGAGCGGGCCGCCAAGGCCTACGTGTGGATGCTCTCCGAGAGCGTGGCCCAGAGGATGCGGGAGGGTCGCGCCAGGGCGCGCACCGTGTCGGTCGGCGCGCGCTCGGCCGACGACCTGTCCGTCCGCTCCCGGCAGCGAAAGCTGCCCGCCGCCACCAACGTCACGCTCGAGGTCGCCCGCGCCGCGTGGGGCCTGCTGCGGGACATGGAGCCGCTCGACGGCAGCCGCCCTTTGCGCGGGATCCACGTGCGCGCATCCGACCTCGAGCCGGCCGGCGAAAGCCCGCAGGCGGCGCTCTTCGACGCCGACCCGCGCCGCACGGGCATGGAAGCGCTCGACGCCTCAGTCGACGACCTGCGCCGCCGCTACGGCAACAGGAGCGTCGTGTGGGGCGCGCGCCTCGCCGACGAGGGCGCCGCCGCGCTCGACCCCAAGGCAGACAACACCGTCCACCCCGTCAGCTTCTTCCACGCGTGAGCCGGGAGGCAGCCGTGAACGGAATTGAGAGCCGCAAGAAGACCTACGTCGAAGTGGTGGTCGACGTGGACACGGACGGGCGCGCCAGGCCGCTCGCGATCTACTGGGAGGACGGCAGGTGCTTCGTGGTCGACCGCGTGCTCGAGAGCAGGCAGGCGGCGAGCATGAAGGTGGGCGGCCACGGGACGCGCTACACCGTGGAGGTGTGCGGGAGGGAGAGGCACCTGTGGCACGACGACCGGGCGTGGTACGTCGAGGAGATCGTCCGAGGGCGCGCGGGCTCCCTTTGAAAAAACTCTACCGGGATGAAAAAACATCAGGCATCCCCTTGACATCCCGGGCCGGCGGCAGATCATTTTTCACTGCCGCGCGGCGCAGCCGCGTCGATGCGGCCGGGTGCTTGCGGGGTGAAGAGGGATCTGTCCGCATCCATGATGGATCGCAGGATGTCCTCGGCTTGGGACTGCATCGACGCCTGCGTTTTGATGCCGGGGTGCTGCAGCACCATCTCGTCCACCTCGGCTAGCAGGTAGGGGGTTCTCGCAGGTCGCACGCTGCGGAGTCTGGCTTGCGTTTCCGGCGAGAGTCCGGCTATGTCGAAGCACAGGTTGGCGTTGCCGCCCGAAGGGCGGCGTGAATCGGAGCGGCTTCGCCGCGTACCGTCATCCACATCGGTCCCCTGTAGCGACATAGGGGGGGTTGCTGGTTGATCTTTTAAAGATCTTTTATGGGTTGGGAGTACGGTTAGTGCGTAAAAATCCTGTTCAACGGCATCGTTTTCAACCGCCGGGAGGCCGCCGAGCCGGGCGCTCTTGTAGTTTTCCACAGCGGCCGCTCCAGCGCGTGCGCGCTCCTCGGCGGCCTCCCGCGCGCGCTTGGCCAAGCGGCGCATCTGCCGGGCCGACTGCGAGTAGTGGGCGCAGCCCTCGTAGCTGTAGTAGACGTTCGCGTGGCGGCGGCGCACGTTGTAGGCCGTGTCCTCCGGATAGCGCGTCTCCCAGCGGTTGGCGATGCCCAGCACGTCGCGCAGGACGTTCCACTTGACGGTGTACTTGTTAGACTGCGTGCGGCCGTCGGCGGCCTTGCCTCCCGTGCGCACGCGCTCGAGCACCCCGAGCGCCTCCAGCTCGGCGCGCACGGTGCAGGCCGACTTCGGGGACACGCGCGCGAGCGAGGCGAGGGTCGCGTACCCGCAGTAGAGCCGCCCGCTCTCCGACGCCACGCGCACCACGGCTTGGATGACCCTGCGGCGCGCGGAGGTCACCTTGTACCCGCCGTCGCGGGCCCGCCCCTCCAGCGCCTCCAAGCGCTCGGTTATCTCGCGGTCGCCCTGCCTGCGGCGGTAGCGGTCGTACGCGCGGCGGTACGCGGAGATGGCGGCGTCGCGTTCGCGCTCCCACGCGCAGTGGTCGAAGAACTCGGTTCCCCGGGCCTCGTAATGGGCCCGCACCGAGGCGGCCCAGGACAGCATGGCCGCCTGGGACTCGAGCAGCCACACGTCGTTAGGGCTCGCCTGCTCTGCGGCGAGCGCCCGTATGAAACCTATCTCTTCTCGCGCGTCGTACAACGCATCGCGGCAAGGGGGTTCGCAGCGCTCGAAAACACCCCTCAGAGGCCGCCGTGCGGGCCGATCTGAGGGCTTGGCGGGGGCGAATTTGCATGCACCCACCCAAAGGTGGTACAATCCACCTCAATCAAAAGTCTTGGTTTTCGAGGATTCGGAAACCGCAGGGGCCTCCGGGGCGAACCGGGGCCTCGTTGTTTTCCTAAGCCGCCACTACCCTGCCGCACCACCCCCTTTCAGCTTCCTTGTGCCGCAATCCCGCCGCTTTGTCCGGTTCGGTCGGTCGGCCGAGCCCTCCGATCGACGCGCAACCTGGTTGGCCAAGCGATCCGCGATTGCGCGGATAAGACGATTCGTCCATGACCGCCGCATGCCGAAAATGGCAGCAAGCAGCCGCCACGGGGCTCGGCCCCCGCGACGGCTGCTTGCTGAATTGTCGAAGGTAGTGATGCTGCAGTTGTGATCCATTGCGCCTTCTGTTTCGTCCGGCGCGGAATCGTGACGGGAAGGCGTCGCAGCTCGGTATAACCCGACGAACCGGGGGGTTGACACACCTCTCCCGGTTGGCGATAATAGAGCAACGACAAAGAGCTCTTCCAATATCACGAAACCGCCGCACGCGGTTTCTTTCTTTTTTGGGGCTTGCTCCCGGCATCCCGCCGGAATCCATCACCTGGTTCCTTTCTTGACCGACAATGATACCATACGCTCCATTGGAGCGAATATCGCATGTTGTGTTTTCGCGCCGCGCCGTCACCATACGTCGACCACCTTGCCGGCGCGGAAGTACAATATGTTAGCCGCGTCCATCAGCGTCGCCATGTCCGTGCGCAGCCCCTCGCGGATCCGATCCGCAAGCATCGCGCCGTCGGGGTCGCCCCGACGCGACAGGATCGCCGCGAGCCCGCCCAAGCTCGCCGGCGCGTCCGACGCGATGGCGGCCGCCACCTCGCCCTTGGCAGCGCGGTACTCGGCCGGGTAGAGGCGCTCGATCATCCCGAGGGCCCTTTCGTCCTCTTCCGAGCAACTCCCGTTCTCGACGCCGCCGAACGGCGCTTCGACTGCGTTCCCGCCTCTCATCTTCCACCTTCCTTCTTCGGTTCACGTGCCGCAGCCTGCTCTTCGGCGTAGAGCTCGGCCATCCTTCGCGAGGCGAACACGGGGGCGACGATCTCGAACCTGCGCAGAACCGCCGGATCGACCGCCGTGGCCATGCACAGACGATCCATGCCGTCGCCGAAGTCGACGAACCTGACCGGCGGATCCACGCACACGCCCCTCAGCACGGCCGGCCGGCCGCCGCCGTCGCAACGGACGTAATAGGCCGCGTCGCCAGGATTGATCATGCCGACGTCCGCCAAGCCGGCGTCGTCCCAGTAAAGCCCGTCCACGGTCATCTCAAACCCTCCATCGCTCTCGCTATCTCCGTTTCCAACAGGCAGTCCTCGGCCAGCTCTGGCAGGTAGCGCCGCATCAGCGCGCACGCGTCCTCGAAGGATGCGTCCCGCTTGACCTCCGCCGCCGCCGCGCGGAAGCACTCGAGGGCGTACCCGGCATCGTAGGATCCCCTCGCGTAGCAGCTCGCCAGCAGGTTGATCAAGGGTTTCACCGTGCCCGCGTAGCCCTCCCAGCTCGCTTCCATCACGCCGGCCCCGTCGGTCACCTCCGCAGGAGCCAGAACCTCCGCCGCGACGGGCAGGGGCTTCGCGGGCTCGATGCGCCTCGGCCGGTAGGCCCCTCCCCGCCCCTCGTAGGCCCGGTGCGCCGCCAAGGCTGACGCCTTGAAGCACGCGATGGCGCGTTTCAGGTCGTCTTGGCCCCATCCGCCGGCATCTGCAGGGGCGGAGACGTCGCCGACGCCGAAGTACGCCTCGACCATGCCGAGGGTGCCGGAGAGGTCGACCTCTCCGGCCGACAGGATATCGTCGACGATCCGCCTCTCGCACGAGCGGCCGTTGACGGGCTCCGTCACCGCGCCGCCGCCCTCGGTCGCCTCGTACGGGTAACGGCGCAGGAGGGCCATGCCGTCGCCGCTCTTGACGAGCACGGGGACGGCCATCTCCTTGCGGGCGACGCTCCGCCCGTCGCGCTCCCAGTCCTCCGCCGACCGGCACCAGCTCGATCCCGCGCCGTGCGCCCACGCCAGGGCGGCGTTCAGGGGCCCGTAAGTCCTCACCGCGCCGCCGGCGGCGTCGTAGGTGGCCGTCACCGCTACGCAGGAGAGCAGGCGGGATCCAGCTCCCGCCTCCAGGCACTCCGCCAAGACCCTCTCGGCCTCGGCCGTGGCTCCGGCGACCGTCGTCGGCAAGCCGCTCATCGCGCACCGCCCCCGTCCCGCTCGCCCGCGCCGTGCCGGGCCGATGCGCGGCACGCCCTTATCAGCTCGTCCAGGTTCGTGTGCTTGTAGGTGTCCATGTCGCCGGCGTACAGCCTCTCGTATCGCGCGAGGTCGTCCCCCTCCGCGTCCCCGCTTGCCGGCATGCCCTCTTCGACGAGCCGGGTGGCGAGGCGAGCGAGCGCCTCGGACGGCGTCGGCCAGGCGCCCGACTCCACGGCGGCCTCGCCTTCGGCGGGCATCCAGGAGGCGGAGTAGCCGCCGTCTGCGGCGGCGAGCGCGAAGCAGGGGGCTCCGTTCGGCGCGCCGTCGAGGCGGCCGAGCGCCACGGGGCGCTCCACCGCCGTGCGCGAGCCGCGCGGGGCAACGGTCAACGTGCCGGAGCACCTGTCGAGATGCCAGCCCTTCCCGGCGAGATCCTCCTCCTTGGCCGACATTTCGCGAATGCGCGCGTCGGCGATCCTCCGGGCGACCTGCTCGACGTCGCCCGGGGACGTCGCGCCGGCAACCCTCAAGCGCTTGGCGACGGCGATGCCGGTGGCTCTCTCCACCACGGTCAGCGCGGCTTCGGCGCCCCTCTCCATCGTCCCCCACGGCGTCGCGTACGAGCATCCGCCCGACAGATCGACCGCCGCCTCGTAGCCGGGTCGGCACTCGCACACGTATGACGATCCCGCCCTCGCCCACGCGGTCATCGCCCCTCCCCCCTCGACAAGGGTGCGGTGCGCACCGCCCCGTCTTTCCCGGAGGCCAGCAGGTGCTCTGCCGGGCACCTTTCGCCGCCCTTCGCGGCGGTGGCCGCCGCGCGCTCCGCGATGTCGGACGCGACGCTCCAGGCCACCCTCGCAGAGGGCATCTTCGCCGAGAGTATGGCGTCGGCGGCCTCGATTCCGGCCGCTGCGAAGTCTCCCCCTGCGTCGAGCGCGGCCAGCGCCACGTCCCTGACTTTGCGCACCAGGCCGTAGTAGCCTATGCCGTTGCGCTGCTGCGCGCTCGCGCCGCGCATGGCCGCGATCTGCTTGACCAAGGAAAGCGGCCGGCCGCCGTGCAGGGCCACGGATCCCGCCAGGTCGACGAGCATGCACTGGTCCGAGGGGTCGAGCCCGAGGCGCTCAGACTGCGCGGCGATGTGCTTCACCGACTCCCTCACGGCGTCGCGGACGTCGTCCGGCCCGAAGGGCCTCTCGCCCGACTCGACCGCGCGCGCCTCTTCGCCCCAATCCATGCCTGGACGGTCGACGCCGACGCCGATGATCGGCGTCGCGAAGTACGATGCCCTTTCCATGGCGTCGGAATCAAGCCCGTCGAACGCGTAGACCGACACGTCCCACCCCTTGTCTATGCCCCTGTTGACCACGACGAGCTCGGCGCGGTCGAACAGAACCAGCCCCGAATCCTCGAGGGAGAGCTGGCCGTCCCCTAACTCGCCCGACTCGGTCGCGACGGCCAGGGACGGGTCGTGCCCCTTCTCCCCGATCTTGGCGTCCAGCTCGGCAAGGCGCTTCTTGACCTCCAGCAGTCGCCGCTGCTGGGGGAACGCCTTTCCGAGGCTCTCTTTCGACGCTGCGAGCTCGGCCTTTGACCGTTCGAGCCTTTCGGCCGCCTTCGACGCGTACTGCTCGATCCGCTTCGCCTCGTTCTCTATCCTCGTGACCGCGCCGACGCCGCCGTCGGCGCCCTCGAAGGTCATGCTCGGCGCATGCCCCACCGTCACGAGGAAGCAGCCCGAGGCGGCTCGGAAGGACGCCGACACGTCGAGCCCCATGATCGTCCCGACGTCCTGGGCCTCTCCGGGCGCTTCGGCGCATGCGACGAGCGCGGAACGGAACGCGTCGGCAGCGTCGGCTCTCTTGTCGAAGAAGGCGCCTTTCACGGTCATGCCCGGGAACCCGCCTCCCGGGGCCGTCCTCTCCCTTACCGTGGCGGCGTCCCTGCCGAGATCCTCCAACGCCTTCCGCGCGGACGTGATCGCCGCCGGGTACGTTTCCTCGCACAGCCGCCTCAGCTCCGCTTGGTCCCTCCTGTGCGCCCGCTCGAGGCTGGCGAGCCGGGGAAGCTCGTTTTGCAGCTCGAGGCGCTCCTTGACGTCGGGATCGCCCGCGCAGAGCGCCTTCACCTCCGCGTACGACAATGCGGTCTGGTCTATGTCGTCGGCCGTTCGGGACGCCGTTCCATGGCCGAACACCTGGCTTATGAAACGCTGCTTGTTCTCGACGGTCTGGTACATGTAGCTGTCGAAAGTCCCCTTCGTCACGTACCGGTAGATGCCCACCTCCCCGTTCTCGTTGCCCTGGCGCAGGATGCGCCCCTCCCGCTGCGCGAGGTCGGACGGGCGCCACGGGCAGTCGAGGTGGTGGAGCGCGACGAGCCTCGTCTGCACGTTCGTCCCCTCGCCCAGCTTCTGGGTGCTGCCCATGAGCACCCTGACCTCCCCGGAGCGCACGGCCTCGAACAAGGCGGCTTTGGCCTTGTCGGACTTCGCGTCGTGGACGTAGGCGATCTCTTCGGCGGGGACGCCCTTGGCCACCAGTTTTTCACGCAGGTCGTCATATACGTTGAACCCGTCCGCTTTGGGCGTGCTCAGGTCGCAGAACACGATCTGGGTGCCCCGCGTCGCCTCGCTGTCCTTCCATATGCCCCTGATCGTCCGCGCGGCCGCCGACGTCTTCGACCATTCGCCGTCGGGCAGGCCGGGGTCGACGAGCCTCTGGTCTAGGGCCAGCTTGCGCCCGTCGTTGGTGACCACGAGCATGTTGTCGCTCGCCGGGTCGACCGACCCCGACCTGATCGCGTCTGCGCGCTTGCCGAGCTCCGCCACCATGCGCTCCTGCTCGGGCGACGGATCCAGCGCGACGTTCTCGTAGCGGGCCTCCGGGATGCCCGGCAGGTCGATGTCGCTGGCGGTCTTGATGTCGCAGATGCAAGAGAACATGTTGACGAGCTCGGGAATGTTCACGAACGACGAGAACCTGGTTTTGGATTGGAAGCCGGAGCCTTCCGGCTTGAGCTCGAGCGAGGTCGTTTTCTGGGCGAACAGGGACGCCCACGCGTCGAACCCGTGCAGCCCGGCGAGCGCGAGCGTCTGCGGCTGCAGGTAGCGCTGCAGGTTGTAGAGCTCGGTCATGCTGTTCGACACCGCCGTGCCCGTGGCGAACACGACCCCCTTGTACCCCGTCAGCTCGTTGATGTAGCGCGTCTTGAAGAGCATGTCCGAGGCGCGCTGGCTGTCGCCTGCCTGCAGGCCGGCGACGTTGCGCATCTTGGTTTCCGTGAACAGGTTCTTGAAGTGGTGGGCCTCGTCCACGAACATGCGGTCGAACCCGAGCTCCTCGAAGGTGAGCATGTCGTCCTGGTCGTGCTTCTTCGTCTTCTCCAGGCGCGTCTCGAGGCGCTTCTTGCGTGCCTCGAGCTGCTTGACGGTGAGCCTCTTCGCGGCGTCGTCCGACGTCTCCGCCCGCTCGATGGCGTCCAATATCCTGGCGAGCTCGTCCTCGATGTAGCGGGCTTCCAGGTCGGCCGACAGCGGGATCTTCGCGAGCTGCGTCTCGGACATGATCACCGCGTCCCAGTCGCCCGAAGCGATGCGTCCCACGAAGCGCTTGCGGTGCTCTTTGGCGAAGTCCGCTTCCGAGGCGACGAGTATCGACGCCTGCGGGTAGAGCCTCATGTACTCGACGCTCCATTGCCCCACCAGGTGCTTCGGCACCGAGAAGAGCGACTTCGACGCGAGCCCCATCCTCTTGAGCTCCTGGGACGCGGCGATCATGAGGAAGGTCTTTCCCGCGCCGACGCAATGCCAGAGCAGGGAGTTCCCGCCGAACACGACCCTTGCCGCCCCGTCCTTCTGATGCGGCGCCAGCTCGATGTCGGCCGCCATCCCGTCGAACGACAGCATCGATCCGTCGAATTGCCTCGGCACAAGGGAGTTGAAGCGGCGGTTGTACTCGGCGACCAAGGCCGCGCGCCGGGCGTCGTCCTCCCAAACCCAGTCCCGGAACCTCGATGCGATGGCGTCCTGCTTCGACTGGGCGGCTATGGTCGCCTCCCTGTCGACGACGGACAGGGTCTTCCGCGACGACGGGTCGTACACCGTCCTGTTGACCACCGCGTCGCGCAGGTTCAGCGACGTCTCCATGAGGTCGAGCGCGTTGCGGGCGCGGGTGCCGTACACACGGTCGATCTGGGTGCCGTACACCTTGCCCTTGTTAGATATGCGCCATTGGGACAGCTCGGGCGAGTACGTGACCGAGATCTGCTCCCGGGACCCCTCCACCCTGTGGTGCGCGGGAAGCTGGAACACCTCGTAGGCGAACCGCTCGTACACCTCCGGCGGAACCCACGTCGCCCCCAGCTCGAGCACTATCTCCTCGGCCGGGATGTCGGCGGGCAGCACCCCTTCGAGGGCCCTCACGTTCGCGGACATGTCCTCCGCCCCGCGATAGCGCCTCGCCTCGGCGATCTTGCGCCTGACGTTGCCGGACAGGTACTCGTCTGCCGTCACCAGGGACGAGAGGGCCGGGTCGAAGTACACGCGGCCGGCTAGGCCCGAGAGGATGGCGTCCGGCGCGAGGCCGGAAACCGACTCCATGTAGGCCATGTCCACGCTGCCCTTGGCGTTGAGCGACATTGCGAGCGCCTCGGCGGCGTCTGCCGCCATGCGCTGCTTCGGAATCGGCCGGACGGTGCGCCGCTCGAACAGGGCGGCGGGCTCCCAGGCCCCGTCTGCGGGATCCTCCCACGACGAAAGCAGCGGGGCGTGCGCGTCGCCCCGCATGGCGAGGACGTTGGGCTTGTCGTTGAGCCGTCCGTACTTCGCGCAGAACCGCTCGTAGGCGGCCTTGAAGGCGATGCGCGCCGACTCGATGGGCTCGACGTCTGCGCCGGCCGACTGCAGCGCCAGGTACTCCCTGCCCAGGTTCCTGAGCTCCACCATGCCCCGGATGCGGGCCTCCTGCGATTTGGGGCCGGAATACGGGCGCATGGAACCGCCCTCGCGGAACCACAGGCCGCCGTCGACGACGCCGTAGCACCCGTCCGGCACGGAGGGGTCGGCATCCACCGTGTCGACGGCGGCCGCCTCGCCTCTGCCCGCAGGCTGCAGGCGGGCTTCGTAGGAGCCGGAGGCGAGGCGGGCGAGGCGGCCGGCGAGCGACGAGGCCGCCTCGCGCCAGTCCCCCTTGCAGCTTGCCTGGGGGCCGTAGGGGCCGGACACCACCTCGAGCTCGCCCAGCACGGCCTCGTCGTGCTCGGCTATCCACCGGTTGACCCGAACGCCGTCGGAGATCTCCACCGTGTCGACCCATGCGAGGCGGGCCGCGTCCTCCTTGGATATCCGCTCGGCCCTCTTCTTCAGCACGACGACGTCGCTCGTCACGGTCGTCCCCGCCGACGCCTGGAACGTGCTGTCGGGCAGCCTCGCGGCGCAGACGAGCTCGGCCCTGGTCGCCAGCTCGCGCCTCGCGGCGCTCGTTTTCTTGTCGAGCGTGCCGGACGCGGTGATGAACGCGACGAGGCCGCCGGGGCGCACGTGGTCGAGCGCTTTTGCGAAGAAGTAGTCGTGGACGAGCATGCCCTCGCCGGCGTGGCGCCGGTCGTAGACCGAGAACTGCCCGAAGGGGACGTTGGTCACGGCGGCGTCGAACGAGTCGTCGGCAAACGTCGTCGCCTCGTAGCCCTTGCATTGGACGGCCATGCCAGGGTGCGCGTGCTTCGCGATCAAGGCCGACACGGGGTCGAGCTCGACCATGGTCAGCTTCGCCCGTCCGGCCAGCTCGGCGGGCATCGCGTCGGCGAACCGGCCCGTCCCGGCGGCCGGGTCGAGCACGCTGCCGGCCGCGAACCCGGCCATGACGAGGTAGTCCCAAATCGCTTTCGCGACCTCGGGCGGCGTGTAGAACGCGGTGAGCGTCGATTCGCGGGCCTTGGCGTACTCGCGTTCGGTGAGCCCCGCCTGCAGCCTCTCGCGCTCGGCGGCGTAGGCGTCCGACGATTCGTCGAACACCTCGGCGAGCCCTCCCCATCCGACGAAGGAGAGCATCTTGCCCGCCTCTTCGGGAGTCGCCTCGCGCCCCTCCCGCTCCAGCTCCTTCGCCACGAGCACCGCTTCGATGTTCCGGGCCATTCTCTCCCGGGCGGACGCGGCCGGCGCGGGCGGCGCGACGGGCTCGCGCCGCGCGGCCGGCTCCGGCTGCCCCTGCGCGGGCGAGGGCGCGGGCGGATCCGCCGCGAACACGGGGGCGGCGTCAGCCGGCTCGAACTGCAGGTCGAGCGTCATCTGCCCCTCCATCGCCTTATTCGCGCGGCGGGAGGGCCTGCGCTTGGCTACAGGCTTATCGCGATGTCCGGTATCTCCGAGATCATGACCTCGTTCTCCGACGACGCCGCCGCGTTCATCAGCGCGGCCTTCTTCGCCGCGTCGTCGCCCGCCAGCTGCCGGCGCTGCTCCGTCCCCATCCACGCCTGCGCGGCCGCCGTCCTGCGCGCTTCCGCCAGCAGGTGCACCATGGCCATCTCCCTGCCCACCTGTTCCTCGCTCTTGCCGTCCAGCGACTCCGGCGCGTTCAGCAGGCACCAGTCGCGCATCGCCACCGCCACGGGATCCTTCTCCCAGCCGCCGAGTCCGAGCTCCCACTCCAGGTGCTCCGTCTCCAAGCCCGATTCCAGGTGCTCCTTCGCCAGCGCCCTGTAAAGCTCGTCGTAGTCCATCATCTCCGGCCGTCCTTTCTTCCCAGCGGCCTCGCTCGCGCGCAACCGCCATATCCGCCACTTTGCCCGCGTCGCCGTGCCCCACGATCTCGTAGCGCCCCGACGTCGCCCTGTCGACCAGGGCCCGCACGCCCGCGTCGATCCTTACCGCCTCTTCCTCGCCGTGTATGCGGGCGCGGGGGTCGTAGGCGCCCTCCCTGGCCACGATCACGTTGACCGACTCCTGGGCGTCGAACTCGTCCTGCGCGAGGGACGCCAGCCTCGCGGCCCTGTCCTCGTCGGCGTCGCCCGAGAGGTACGCGAGGCCCAGGATCGACGGCGAGTCCGCCACCACGAACTGCACGAGCCCGTCGAGCCTGCGCTCGCGCGCCGACTGCCGGCGGTACAGCTCCTCCTGGCTCTCCACGCTGCCGTCCAGCAGGCGCGCCGCCTCCTGGTCGCCGAGAGCGGCGTCGTAGATGCAGTCCTTCGCGACCTCGCCGACGCACTCGGCCGTGTAGCCGCGCGCCTTGAGCTCCGCCGCGACGGCGTACGCCATCGTCGACTTGCCGGAGCCGGGGCCGCCGAACACGTTCACGTGCACGGATCCCGTCGCGGTTTTGCCGCCGGGCGCCCTCATAGCAGCGTTCCTATTCTGTTTTGAATCCGGGATTTCGGTCCCGTGTCGCTTCTCGCCGCCTGAGCGCCGCCCGGATGTGGGAGAGGGCTCGCGCTTGGGCACGGTGCCATTATCTCACCTATCGACGCCGATGTGTAGTGCTCGCCCATGTCTTTCTCCCTTTTTTTAAACGTTTAACCATTTAACTGTTTAAGCTATCGCCAAGGCGACCGTTATCGCCGTCATCGCCACCGCCGCGACGGACGTGAGCCAAGCGACGAAGGCCCAGCCTACGGCGATCCCGGCGGCGGCGACGCTCCCCCTCGCCGCCCTCCGGCTCAGGCGGGTGCCGTCGGCGGCCCTCCATCGCGAGGCGGCGATGGCGGCCACGTCCGCGAGGGCGCCGACCCCGAGCAGGCCGCCGGTCAGCAGCCACACGGCCCCCGTGCCGGCCTTGCCCGTGTAGAACCTGTGCGCCCCCGTGAACCCCAGGACGCCCGCGAGGGCGAGCGCGACGTGCCAGCTCTGCGAGTTGGACGGCTCGGGCGCCTGCTCCGCAGGCTCCCGATGGTCGGCGGGGCCGGGGCGGAACGCCCTCGACCCGTCGGGCATCGTGACCCAGTCGTTCATTCGGCCCCCAATCTAGTACACCAACGAGACGGTTCCGAAGGCCACGGCCATGAGGGCCATGACGCCGCCCGAGACGGCGGCTTGCAGCCCCTTCTTCGCGGCGGCGACGTCGTCCGAATGGAAGAGGTAGTCGTAGAAGCCGTTGATCATCCAGAGTACGCCGAGGGCGATCAGGCCCGGCACGACGAACTCCCGCATGAACCCGTTGAGGCTCCCTCTGCCTAGGTCGTAGGCCGTGAAGGCGACCATCACCCCGCCCGTCGCCAGCATGCCGAGCGCCTGGCGCGCGGCGGGGCCGTCGTCGGATCGGAACTGGAAGTACCGGTACGCCCCGAAGGCGGTGAGGACGTATCCCGCCAGCTGGACGATGGGCTTGAGCACCTCGGCCACGAGCCGGTCGAGGGTCATGCCGTCCTGCCCCAGCGCGGCCCCGTACCCCCAGGCCCAAGCCTGGGAGGCGTCGGCCAGGGAGAGCGCCGCCGCAATCGCGACGGCGGCCGCTATTCTCGATCCGCGAGCCATGTCACATCATCTTCCCGACGACCTTGTACGTCATCATCGTGGATCCGAGCACGCACACCAGCAGCGTCGCCGTGTAGATCAGCCCGCCCCTGATGATCTGCCATATGTCTCCCCCCGACGTCACGATCACCCCTTCGAGCACCATCGGTGCGATTATCACGACCGCCTGGACTACCGCCACCATGATCGCCGCGCTGCCGATCTCCTTGAAGTACATCCTGCCGGCCTCGGACCACTCCTCGCTGATGAGGAACGCCACGGGGATGGAGCAGAATCCCGTGAGGACGCTGACCTCGACGAACCTGGCCAGGATCACCGCCTCGCCCGCGAAGGACACGATCATCGACATCACCCAGAAGAAGAGCGCGCCGAGGTAGAGCAGCAGCAGGCCGCCGATGTAGGAGCCGAGGGCTCCCGTTATGCCGCCGTTGCCCGCAGCGTCTCCGGCGGTCTGCCCGAGCGCGGCGTTGACGGCCGCCGAGAGCTCCGCCTGGTTGAAGGAGATGCCGGCCGACCCGCCCGAAGCGTACTGGGAGATAGCGTCCGATATGCCGTCGCCGGCGAGTAGGATCCCGTAAATGATCAAGGGGGCCAGGTCGATCAGGGTCTTGTAGAGGAAGAACTTGACCAGCATCATGACGAGCTCGTAGAGCCCCTCGCCGCGAAAGAAGCTGCCGTCGGTCGCCGTGACCTTCTTGAACACGCCCTGGAACAAAAACACCATGATGAGCGACTCGCCAACGGGAGCCGCCGCCTTGTTGATGACGGCGATGACGACCGCGACGCGCGAGGCGTCCACGTTGAACTTGTAGGACGCGAGCTGAGACAGCCAGGTGTCGGAGGCCGACTGCATGATGGCGGCCACCCCGTCGCCGAGGCCGAGCGCCGTGAAGAAGTTGTTGACGATGCCGGAGATCGACAGGCCGGTCAGATCCTCGATCCACCCGCCGTAGGCCGTGTCCGCGAGGATCATGGCGGCGAGGATGGCGAGCAGGACGCACGTCCCCGCCAGGCTCGCGCGGAACGCCGCGCGCCTCCACCGGGCCGCGCGATCCACGGTCGCGGAAAGATGGCTGACGACGGGATCGGGAGAGGCCGCGCCCTCGTACGCCGGCGCGGGCCTCATAGCGCATCGCCCCCGCGCTCGATCCGCTCGGGCGGCTCGGAGCCTCCGGTCAGGGACTCCAAGGGGACGACCGTGCACGTGCCGTAGTCCAGGGAGTAGGCCACGCCCACGTCGGCCGCCTTCGCGCCGTCGGAGTCCAGCAGCTCCACCTCCAGGTAGGACGAGGCGGCCGCCGACGGGAAGACGAGGACGGCCGACACGTACGCGCGGGCCGCCTCGACGCCCGCCTCCTTGCAGTACGCCTCGAGCGCGGCGCGCGCCGCGTCCTGGTCGACCCGCGTCGCCGCCGCCTGGTCGGCGTCGATGTCAAGGGACAGGGCCGGTTCGCCGCCGCCGGCGCCCTGACCGGAAGGCTCGGGCTGCTGCGCGACGGGAGCGGCGGCGCTCCCCTTGGAGGCGAACAGGCCGCCGTAGAAGAACTCGTTGATGACGACGTTCAGGGCGACGACCAGCGCCAGCAGCAGAAGCGCCGTGCGCATGGCCTTCTTCCGCCGCCGTTCGATCTCGTCCATCTCCTCGGCCGTGTCGGGGTTCGCCCCCCATAGGTTGTCGTGCTTCAGCATCACTGTAAGTACCGCCTAACCTGCCAGTTGTAAGTGTTCGCCACGTAGCTCGACACGTCCCCCGAGTAATGGGGGCCGGGCGCGTGGCCCATGCCCATCAGCTGCCCGTCGCCCACGTACATCTCGACGTGATCCCACGTCGGGTTGTACCCGCCGAAGTTGCAGAACACGAGGTCGCCCGGTTCGAGCCGGGAAGCCGACACGCCCTGCCCTCCCGACCCCGAGGCTATCTCCTTGCCCCCGAGCGACTGGTCGCCGGTGTACCAGCCTATGTCCATGCCGGTGACGGCGAGGTAGGCCGCCCTGCACATGCCCGAGCAGTCGGTGGCCCCCGTCCTGTCGGGATCCACGCGCAGGCTCGCGTCCTGGGAGTACACCGTCCATTTGTTCTCGCGCGCCTTGACCCATTCGGCCACTGCCGCCCCGTCGCCCGACGCGCCGTAGGATACTTCGTAGTATTCGAGCACGCGCGTCGGGTAATCGGGCGTGCCGATACCGTAGCGCCGCGCCAGATCCTCGCTCCATCTGCCCCCGTTCGCGAGCGCGTACGCATGCCAGCCGGGGCCGGAGTTGTACGTCTGCAGGACGTTTTTCAACGCCTCGAGGTCGCAGGGATCGTCGCAGCCCCAGAGCCTCAGCTTGTCGGACAGGTACGCGCAACCCTGCCTGACGCTCGCCGAGCACCACCAGTCGTCGCCGTCGACGCCCTTCACGGGGTCGGCGACCGTGCCGGCGTGCGGGAAGCCCGGGCGCGCCGCGCCGGTCGATTCGGCGCACTGGAACGGGTCGTGGTCGTCTATCTGCCACCCCGCGCCGCCGCTCTCGTGCTGGCATACGGCGAGCGCGAGCTCGACGAACTCCCCCTTGCCCTCCTGGTGCATGTAGTAGGACACGTAGGGCCGCAGCGCCTGAACCTCGTCCGACAGCCCGACGGCCCTGGCCTGGGTGGAGGACGCGCCTGCGCCGCACATGCACAGGACGAGCCCGCAGCATGCGAGCGCCGCGAGCACGACCATGGCGAGCGCGACCGTCGGCACGCCCACGGCGGCCGCAGCCGCCGCAAGGCCCTTGCCCGCCCCGGCAGCGGCCGCCTTGCCGGCGTTGGCCGCAGCCGCGCGTCCGACGCCGGCGGCCGCCTTGCCGGCGGCGGCCCCAGACGACGCCGCCGCTCGGGACGCCGCAGCCGGCGCGGCTGAGCGCGCGGCGGCGGCCGTGGAACCGGCGCCGCGAACGCCCGCCGCTCCCGGGGCGCCCGGCGCGGCGGACGGGCCGGCCGTCCCCGGCTGCGCCGCAGCCCGGCCGACGGGGCCCGCCCCTGCGGCCCCCTTGGCCTGCCCTGCCCCCTTGACCCTGCGCGCCGTCCTGCGCACGAGGCCGTTCGCGCCGCCGGCGAGCACGTCCGATCCCGCCTCGGACGCCGTGTCGCGGCCGTCGTCCACGGTGCTCTCCACGTAGCCCCATGCCGTCCCGGCGAACCGCAGCGCCGCAGGCGCCGCAGCCCTTCCGGGCGTCGCGCCCGAGCCCGCAGGAACCGGATCGCCCGCGGACGCGCTTCCGGGCGCGCCTGCGGGCCGGCGTGCGGGCGCGGGGGCGGCCGGCGCTGCAGGCGCTCCCGCCGGGATTCCCTCGGAGCCCGAGCGCCAGGGACCGGCCGTCTCGCGAACGCCGATCCCCTGCAGCGCGCCGGCGGCCCTAGCCGGCGCGCCGGGAGGGGCCGGGGACAGCCTTGAATCGAACATCGTACCGGCCGGCGCGGCCGGGCCGGCCGCGAAGCTGATGCCCGACGTCTCGAGGGCCGCCGCGTCGGCGCTGCGCGCGTTGCTCTGCGGCGCGTCGTCGGCGAACGTCGCGGCGTCCTCCAACCTGGCGTCGTCCTGCCTGGTGGCGATGATGTCCTCGCTATGTCCGATGTTGACGTACATGGCCTACATCGCTCGCCCTTGCGTTTCTTTCGGCTTGGTCGTGAACACCTTGTACGTCTCGGTGCCCTTCGGCCACGAGTCTTTGAACGGCATCACCGACCCCATGACAGACAGGACGCCGTGGCCCTCCGGCGGGTTGACCGTGTACCGCACCTGCCGCTCGGACATGCGAAGCCTCTCGGCGAGCATCCTCGCGTCGTCGTGCGACATGTTGTACATGGTGACGACGCCTGAGTTGTCCAGGGCGCGGGACGCCTTGGCGTTCTCCAGCACGGCCTTGACGTTTTGCGTCGCCCCCGTCTGGTACAGGTCGTACTTGCGGCCCTCCATCCACGCTTTGAGGAAGTATTGCGCCGCGATGGGCCAGTCCATGAAGGTCTGGAACTCGTCGAACAGCACCCATGTCTCGTAGCCCTTGGCTTTGTTGGCCATGGCCTGCCGCCAGAACATGTCCGTGAAAGCGAACAGGGCGGGGGCCTTGATGATGTCGCCGGCGTTGCGGAACCCCACGCCGAACAGCCTGCATCCGTCGTCGTCGAAGGGAGATCCGTCGCGCTGGCTGAACTGCCCCCCGACCGCCTGGGCCGTCGTGAAGAGGCTGAGCGCCTGGGCTGCGTCCCGTGCGACGGGAACCCTCATGGCGCCGAGCTCGTCGGCGAGCTGCGCGAGCACGGGGACGTCCTCGGCCCGGTGCGTGCCGAGGTAGCGGCCGTAGATCTTCGGTATGCACTCCTGGATGCAGGAGTAGAGCAGCGTCGACTCCTTGGCCGCCCGCGTGTCCTTGCCGTCCATGACCGCGCCTTTGTAGAGCATGCACTCCACCTGGCCCATGAGGTACTCCGCCTTGTCGGCCATCGCCTGCTCCGCGTCCTCGACCTGGTCGACGTTGATCGACATGGGGTTGAAGTAGTCCTTCGAACCGGCCCCGACCTCGAACCACCGCCCCCCGAGCATCTGCACGAACGGCTTGTAGGCGAGCCCGGGCGACGCGATGTAGACCTTCGCGCGGGGCCGCCGCAGCAGGATCTGCAGGTTCTCGCGGCACAGGCCGAACGACTCGCCCGAGCCGGA
>OGDN01002533.1_pt1 | contig 23065 bp, 10 predicted proteins | sample 1570271 | NCBI WGS metagenome assembly OGDN01 (sample SAMEA4384481, study PRJEB24528) | human gut metagenome | reverse complement strand
TTTCCAGAACAGTGCAAAGAGCGTAACAGCACCGAAAGTGGCACCGAATCCTGCCCATGCGAAGGATACGATACGGAAGACAGAACTGTCCGGATTACGGGCAAGGAATACACTGATGGCGGCAATGACCAGAACAGTGATACGAGCCATCAGCATGGACTGTTTTTTGGTACATTTGATTCCGAAGCAGTCCTGCAGCAAATTTTCTGAAATACTGGAAGATGCTGCCAACAGCTGGGAATCGGAGGTGGACATGGTGCTTGCCAGGATTCCGGCAAGGATCAGTCCTGCCATCAGCACGGCAAGGAATCCGTGATTGCTCAGCAGTACAGCGGTTCTGACGATTAGTGTTTCAGACTGGGAAGAGTTTTCCAGAACATCCATAGTACCTGCTTTTGTCATGGCATTTCCGATAATACCGATAAAGATGGCGATAAACATGGAAATAACGACCCATACAGAGGCGATGCGGCGGGATGTTTTTAATTTGTTTTCGTCTTCAATACCCATGAAACGCAGCAGGATATGCGGCATTCCAAAATAGCCCAGTCCCCATGCCAGAGTGGAGGCGATGGTCAGTCCGTTGTACGGTGTGGTTCCGCCGGTTGCTGCATCGTGAGACATTGTCATGCTTAAGTAGCCTTCCAGTGACTGTGCATTTGTGATAACGGCATCCATGCCGCCAGCCATATGTACGCCGTAGATCAGTACGACGATCAGGGCACCGGTCATGATAATACTCTGGATCAGATCAGTGGTACTTGCGGCCAGAAATCCGCCCAGGGAAGTATACGCCACGATAATGATGGCGCTTACGATCATGGCAGGCATATACGGAACACCGAAGAGTGTGGCAAAGAGTTTGCCGCAGGCAGCGAATCCGGACGCAGTGTACGGTACAAAGAAAATTACGATCATGATGGCAGAAATTGCCAGCAGGGAATTGCTTTTATCCCGGTAGCGGTTTGCAAAAAAAGATGGGATCGTAATGGAATTATTTGCTTTGTGGGAATAGCGGCGCAGACGTTTTGCGACGATGAGCCAGTTCAGATAAGTTCCGATAGCAAGTCCGATGGCAGTCCATCCTGCTTCGGCACAGCCGGACAGATATGCGACACCCGGCAGACCCATCAGAAGCCAGCTGCTCATGTCAGAGGCTTCGGCACTCATAGCAGTCACGATCGGACCAAGCTTTCGTCCACCCAGATAAAAATCACTGGTGTCGTTGTTTTTTCTGGAAAAGAGAATACCGATCAGGACCATGGCACCCAGATAGATGATCATGATGATCAGCATTCCAATTGTGTTTGCATTCATAAAAATCAATCTCCTTTATTACGTTACTTCAACAAATTTCTGCCAGTATACCATGAATAAAAATAGACTGCAATACAGAACGGAGTATAGACTAAAGTACAGAAAATAAACATAAAAAGTGATATAAACCTGCTGAAATAAAGGAAAAACAGAAATAGACTAAGATATGGAATGAAATATAGAATAAAAATAAATCGCTCAGATATCCCGGATCCGGATCTGTGACAGATAGATGGGCATCGCCGTAGAGCCGTACGTTTTTAAAGAATATTCTCCATTACAGATGCACCAGTCATAGAGCAGGGCGCGTTCCGCAATCGCATACAGCTTCACCATTTCATTTACGGAGAGATCTGTGCGGAATTCCCCGCCGTCCTGCCCTTCCCGGATGATACGGCGCAGCAGTTTATAGTAATAGCGGTTGCGGTCCAGCAGATGTTTTTCTCCTTTGGTAATGAGCTGTGTGGACAGCAGCCGTGCCAGCAGATCCAGGGAAATGCTGTTTTCAATCATGGAAAAAAGCTCCTGGTTCAGATAAATCAGCTGTTCATAGCGTGTCGCAAAGCCGGAAAGCTGTGCTTCCAGTTCCATATATTTTTCGTCAAACAGAAAGGAAAGAGATCCGAGCAGAGCATCTTTTCCTTCAAAATAATGATAAAAGGAGCCTTTTGAGGTAGCGGATTCCGCAATGATCTCATCGATGGTGGTGTCATCGTATCCCTGTTCATAAAAGAGTTTCCAGGCAGCGGAAATAATTTTACCCTTGGTGTTGCGTGGTTGTTTTTTGCTCATAATAAGGTACTCCTTCCATAGTGTTACAAACTTACTGTAACACTTGTGAGAAGTGTCGTAAAGTGGTAAAATAGAAATACTCAGAGTATGGGAAAATCTCTGGAGAGACAGTTATTGGAGGAACATTTATTATGAAGAAACACACCGGAAAACTACTGGGAGTACTGTTGCTTGTTATGGTCGCTCTGGCAGGATGCGGAACAAAGAATGCGGGAACCACAGATGGAGGCAGTGCAGCTGCCGAGACAAAGCTGGATTCTGTAAAATCAAAAGTGAAATTTGACGGAGTCTATACAGCAGGGGATACTCTGAAGATACAGATGACACTGGATAAAGACGGTAATTGTGATTACGGTTATACCGGGATTTATCAGCTGAGCACCAGTGAAGCAGGTTACCGGGTACTGAACCTGATCTACTATGGTCAGGAAGGGGAGGATGATGCCCAGACGCAGCTGGCTTATGATTCCTATGCGATTCAGCAAAATGAAGACGGCACTTATACGCGGTGCAAACTCACAGAAGGCGAGGAACCAGATTTTGCCGGCGGGACACAGATGAAGTTCGAGAGCGGATCAGACACAATCTTTACAGATACAGCACTGGAAGCTTCCTATACAGCAGATGGCGGATCTTATATTGAACTGCATGAGGATGGCTCGTTTGTGTTTGGGGCACATATGAAATATGCAGCAGATAAAGATAATTTTGAGCTGATCGGAGGCAGCAGCTCATCGGTATATACTTATGAGGCAGATGAGAATCAGGATTCACTGATACTGAAAAATTCAGATGGACAGACAGTTATGAAGTTGCAGCGAAAGGAGAATTGATTTATGAAACCAGAGGGAAGCAAGGTAAACTATCAGGAATTGGCAGAACGTTTTTACACATTGGATACAGAAGTATATGAAGCATCCGGAAGTGAACTGGGAAAAGTGTTTCCTGGACCAAAGCATATTTCTGTAAAGCAGATTTTGAAGGATTTCGAGCGTGAGGATACAGAAAAGCTGAAAGATGAGCTGATTCTGATCGGAAATATGATTAAGATCATTGAGGAAAACGGTGGCAGATATGAGGAACTTTTTATCCGTTATGAGCATCTGTGCAACGATATGATGGCTGTGATGGAAGATGATGGATTCCGGGATCAGATTTCAAAAGATTTTACAAAGGATCGTCATGGGCTGATGTATAAGACCGAAAAAGATCATGTTGTAATCTGCATTGCCCGTGAGACCGGCGCCGGTGGTCATGAGATTGGTTCCCGTCTGGCAGGACGGCTTGGATTCTCTTTTTATGATGATTCGGTTCTGGATCTGATGATTGATGAACTGGATGAAAAGATGCCGGGAATCGGTGGAAAAGATTTGCATTTTATCAAACAGAGCCATGTGATCAAAGAGATTGCAAAAGCAGGTGACAGCGTCATTGTCGGAAGAAGCTGCGGTCATGTGCTGATGACGGGCGGTATTCCGCGTCTCAGTGTATTTATCGGTGCACCATATGAGAACCGTGTCCGCAGAAAAATGTTGCTCAACAATCAGGATCGTCGGGAAGCAGAAGAGTTTATCCGTAAGACAGATAAGCGCAGAAAGACATCTTATGATTATTATACCGGTAAGAAATGGGGTAATCCGGCAGATTTTGATATCTGCATTAACAGCGCATGCTACGGTATCGATGGAACGGTAGATCTGCTGGAGCGTCTCGTGCAGTATTCGCTGGATAAGAAATAAGAGCGGGCAGTCATTCGATGCAGGAGATATTTTTGGGGACAATGCTGGTAAATCTGATGCATATTTCTGTGTGCAGATATGACGGGGCTGGCGCACAGTGTCAATGCTTTGGAGAATCAGCAGGTAGTAAGATACTTTCGGAGGCGGAGACATCGTTTCTGAAGAATATATTTGAACTGAAACAAAGGAAGTATCCTGGAATTTATGCTCTGGAGCCGGATATTCTTGCCGGTGAAATACGGGATCCGGCACAGGAGGATAGCTGGATTCTGTTCGGACCGATCCTTCTGGCACCGGCGAATGCAGCGCGGTTTCAGCACGCAGGCAGGAAATTCGGCAAGTTGGAAGATATAGGGCTGCATCTTCAGATCTGTGAACTGAATACACTGGTAGCCGGTATGATCCTGTATTATGGATACCTGACGGGAAAAGAACTGTCCCTGGCAGAGTTTCTCGAATACAATAAGGAAGAATTTCCAAGCGTTCAGAAGATTCATGAACAGTTGAGCAGGAATTTGTTTGCACATCAGGAGCAGGCAGGGATTCATAATCCTTATGAACAGGAGCGCAGAGAGCAGGATGCAATCCGACATGGCGATGTGGCGGCATTGAATAGGAGTATTTCTGAGACCTATGAGGGAAAGATCGGACAGCTTGCAAAGGATCCTCTGCGCCATCACAAAAATGTGGCAATCGGAAATATCACACTGGCATCGCGGACCGCAGTGGAGGCGGGAGTCAGCGTGGAAAAATCTTTTACTATGGCGGACAGTATGATCCAGCAGATTGAAGAAATTGACAATGTTACCGAAGTGGAAGCATTCAAGCGGATGGCACAGCGGATGTACGCAGATGTCGTGGCGGAAGAATTGCAGGCGAATGAGGGCGGTTATAAGAATCCGTTGATTGCTGCCGTGAAGGATTATATATTTCAGCATTTCCATGACAGTATCCAGATTACAGATATTGCGAAATATCTGAAGGTTAATCCGGATTATCTGTCCCATCTTTTCAAGGAGCAGGAACACATTACCATCAAACGATATATTTTGCAGGAAAAAATCCGCCGAAGCCGGAATCTGTTACAGTATTCGGATTACAGTATTCAGGAAATCAGTTTCTATCTGGGCTTCAGCTCTCAGAGCCATTTCTGTAAGGTGTTTCAGGAGATCACAGGGGAGACACCGGGGCATTATAAGAGGCAGTTTGCCAATCGGAAGAAATAGAAGATTCAGTAAAATAAAACTAAGAATTATGCAAAACAGCTAAGAAATTTGATATATCTTAGCTGTTTTTTCGTTTATAGTTATTAATATGTGAAAAGCGTTTGATAAAAGGAGGAAAAGGGATTTATGAAAAATCAGAAGTACAGACAATGGTGTAACCGAAAAGCACTTTTGGCCGGCGTATTGGCAGTGTCCATGGCAGTTACCCCGATGACTACGGCTTTTGCCGGCACCGGTACTCAGACAGCGATTGCCTTGCAGGATGCGAAAGAAACTTCCGATGAAGTGGTTCTGGCGGATTTCGACTTTAATGAGGCTGGGGATGATGGCAGCTTCAGTGGCGGTAATGCCATTGCAGCCGTAGGGGGCGGCAGCATTGAACTGGTAGATCATGATGGAGGAAAAGCTGCAAAATTCGTGGCATCCGACAAGGACTGGCTGCAGGTGCGTGCAGCAGACGGCAGCAGTCTGTTAAAGGGCCATGATGAAGTGACGATTTCCTATGATATTCTGCCGGAGATGAGTAATTCACACTGGGTATTTTATGCAGCGGAGAATGGTAATTCCCTGAATTGGAATGATAATGGAAATAAAGAGCGTTATCTCGGCGTTCTGGTAAAAAACGGAACCACAGAGATTGAGCGTTATAACAACACGGGATCCAGACCTGCAAATCCGACCATCAAAATGGCAGCTTCCCAATGGCAGCATGTGGACATTGTATACACAAAAGATGCGACGGTTGCTTACCTCAACGGTGTGCGTGTCAGCAAAGTGGCAAGCAGTTACAGTCTGACAGATATCCTGGGTGATAACGGCATCTTCTGGATCGGAAAAGCAGCCTGGGGCGGTGGAGAATATTCCAGCATGCAGCTGGACAATCTGAAAATTGTTGCCGGAACCCGCCTGTATGACAACGACCGCGTGACAGCAGCAGCTTCTGAACTTGAGACTGCGCTGGGAGATATGGATCATATTATCGGTAATCTGAATCTGCTCCGGACTTCTTCCGACGGACTTTCCATCACATGGACTTCCGACAATGTCAATATTGTGAAAGAAGATGGAACAGTTACGATCCCTACCGACGGTAATAAGGAAGTGACACTGACAGCTACCATGAAAGACGGAGAGAAAATAGTTGGAGAAAAAACGTATAAAGTAACCGTATTGGATCAGAATGCGATGCTGAAAGAACTGGCAGATCAGCTGACGTTACCATACTCTACCGAGCGTGGTTCTGAGGTATATGGCAATATTACATTGCCGGAGACCATCGGGGCAGCAGAAGTGACCTGGTCCACAGAACAGAGTGATATCGTGGATGTCGCTTCGCATGAGGTAGAAGGCTATGATGCAATGCCGGCGGGGGCTGTGACCAGACCGGAGAAAGATACCGATGTTACACTGACCGCTACGATCACATGGAAAGGACTCAGCACGACCAAAGATTTTACGTTTACCGTAAAAGCAGCACCGAAACAGATCGAAGATGCTGAGTACACCGATTACTTCTTTGCATATTTTGCAGGAGAAGGTTATTCTGACGGCGAGCAGATCTATTTTGCATCCAGCCAGGATGGTATGAACTGGGATGATCTGAACAACAACCATCCGATTCTTACATCCACATTGGGTGAAAAAGGTGTGCGTGATCCGTTTATCATTCGTTCTCCGGAAGGCGACAAATTCTATCTGATCGCGACAGACCTGAAGATCAACGGTGGAAACGGATGGGATGCAGCGCAGAACAACGGAAGTCAGAGCCTGATGATCTGGGAATCTACAGATCTTGTAAACTGGTCCGATGAACGTATGGTGGAAGTATCCGCAGCCATCGGTGCAGGCTGCACCTGGGCGCCGGAAGCAACCTATGATGAGAAGACTGGCGAATATGTGATATACTGGGCATCCAGAACACCGAGTGTAGATACGAAACAGCGTCTGTACTATGTAAAAACCAGAGATTTCTATACATTTACAGAACCGAAACTGTACATTGAAAAAGATCAGTCCAGTATTGATACGACGATGATCGAACATAATGGAACGTATTATCGTTTTACAAAAAATGAAGGCGACAGCACAAACAGCCTTGGCGCAAAGACAAAGACCATCTTCCTGGAGAAGAGTGATAGCGTACTTGGCAACTTTACACAGATTGCTTCCGATTCCCTGAACAGCAATCAGTATGTAGAGGGGCCGACCATTTTCAAGCTGAATCAGGATGACACCGACGGAATAGACAAATGGTGTCTGCTGGTGGATGATTTTGGCGGCGGCGGATATTACCCGCTGGTAACAACCGATCTGGAGAGCGGTGTATTCACAAAACCGGAGAGTGGTACATACAAGATGCCGAGCCGCGCAAGACATGGTACACCGATCCGTGTGACCTCTGAAGAATATCAGAAGATCATGGCAGCTTACAGTTCCCCGGAGACCGTGACAACAACCACCATCATGGGACAGGAGCCGCAGCTTCCGGAAACTGTGACCGTAAATGGTGCAGAAAAAGCAGTTACATGGAACCTGGAAGGTGTTTCCTTTGCTGGTAATCCATACAGCTATGTAACTGTAACCGGTTCCGTGGAGGGAAGCATCGTAGCGGCAACTGCACAGGTACAGCTGATCCCGGAAAATGTGGAATATATGATCGACAGCAACAACATCGGTTCCCAGACATGGGAAAATGTAAAAGCGGTCAGCGATAAACTGCTGAATACAGAGGCAGCAGATCAGGCAAAGACAGAGGAGAACAGCTGGGGTTACACAAGTGTTGTGGGTGACTCCGGAGATATGAAGGGTTACAGCGAGGTCAGCTCGACCAATCCGTATGCAGGTGGCTGGTGGGCCCGTGGCAGCAAAAACATCACATATCAGGTAACACTTCCGGCAGGTGAGCATCAGATCATGCTGGGATGCACCGGCTGGTGGAGCATGGGTCGTGAGATGGATGTATACTATTCCGTAAATGGCGGCGCGGAGTCCAAATTGTGTGATTTTGACGCAGTAAAATCCAGCGAGACTTATGCAGAGGGAACTATTGAGCTGCCAGAGGAAGCAGTTGTGACCCTGACTGTGAAAAAAGCAGCCGGTGACGATCCGATCCTGAGCTGGATCAGTATTTCCGATGTGACAAAGGCACCGGATCCAACCCCAGACCCAGATCCGACTCCAGACCCGGATCCAACCCCAGATCCGGATCCGACACCGGAACCGGCCCATGCAGACGGTCTTGCAAACAGCCCGGAAGCAGATGGCAGCTGGTATTATTATCTGGATGGCAAGGTAGCAGAGGGTGTTACAACTGTGGCACAGAATGCATACGGCTGGTTTTATATCAATCATGGTAAAGTAGATTTCTCCTACACCGGACTTGCACAGAATGCATATGGTTGGTGGAAGATCGTCGGCGGACAGGTAGACTTCACCTACACCGGATTGGAAGCCAATGAGTATGGCTGGTGGATGGTCATCAACGGAAAGATCGACTTTAACTACAACGGACTTCAGGCCAACGAATATGGCTGGTGGAAAGTGACGAACGGTAAAGTAGATTTTACCTACAACGGTGTGGCACGCAATGAGTACGGCTGGTGGTATGTGACCGGAGGAAAGATTGATTTTGGTTACACAGGACTGGTGAAGATTCTCGGTGTTATGTGCCCGGTCGTAAATGGAAAAGTTATGATTTGACATCAGAAATAGACAGAATTTTACAAAAATAATCTAAGAAAAATAAAAAACAGCTAAGTTATTTGATATATCTTAGCTGTTTTTTATTTTATACTAACACCATAACGTGATGTTTGTCTGAATATCCCGGAAGACATCTGCATCACAGCATGAGGAAAAGAGGAGGAGAGAATCATGAGGAAAATGAAGAAATTCATTAGTCTTATTGCAGCAGCCGCAATGGTTGTGACCAGTGTTCCGATCAGCGCATTGGATGTACATGCAGAAGAAGCACAGACCGTTGCAGTGGATTCCACAGTAAGACTGAAGCCTTCTGAGGCATCGACATTTAATGACACAAATAGTGACGGACTTGGCGAGTTTCAGGGCTGGGGTACATCGCTTTGCTGGTGGGCAAACCGCATTGGTTACAGTGAAAAACTGACGAATGAAGCAGCAAAGCTTTTCTTCAGCGAAGACGGATTAAACATGAATATCGGACGCTACAATGTAGGTGGCGGTGACGATATCGGAGACACAACTTCCGAAGAAGTAAAAGTCAATGAAAAAGCAAGCTTTTATGATCTGACAGAAGGCACTTATACCTATGCAGGAACCAGCGGAAAGGTTGAGACTTACAGTAAAATGGCAGGTATGACCTATTCTGCATCCGATGCAGATTTTGGTATTACAAAAGGCACCACAGTTGGAGAATTCTCCAAACTTGGATGGATCAACAAATTGGGTGATACTCCCGGCAGCGGAGATAATCTGCAGTATAAGGTAAATGCAAACGAAGCAGGAAACTATACCGTAAAACTGCTTCTTACTTTGGAAGGTACGAATACCCGTGACGTGGCAATCCGCGTGAATGCAGGGACAGACAGCCAGGCTGATTATGTGGCAGACGCAGATACCATCAACAACAGCATTATTGCTGAGGGTAACAACAATTCCAGCCACTGCATGCTGTTCTGTGTAACACTTTCTGATGTTGCATTAAATGCAGGGGAAAACACCATTAATATTGCAGGCCAGGCAGACTGGACACTTGATTTTGTAAAAATGGCAGTGATCAAATCCGGTGAGGAAGGTGTTCTTCCGGAGACAGATCCATTTAAACATGCTGCACATATTATCCGCTCAGACAGCGGAGTTCCGGGATACGCAGTAGACGTAACAAAGATTGATGAGAGCAAACATGACCTTACATGGTATACAGAAAACTTTGACCGTGCAGATGCAGAATGCGGCTATGCATGGAACTATGACTGGGATGCAGACAAGAATCAGATGAACGTTCTGAAAGCAGCTGCAAAAGCCAGTGGAGAGGATTTCCTTGCGGAAGCATTTTCCAATTCGCCGCCATACTTTATGACAGTCAGCGGCTGTTCGTCAGGAAATACAAATTCTAACACAGACAACTTACGTGCAGATTCCTACCATGCATTTGCTGCTTATATGGCAGATGTGATCGAGCACTGGAACAAGGAAGGTGTGATCACATTCCAGAGTACTGATCCGATGAATGAGCCGGCAACCAACTACTGGGGTGCAAACAGCAACAAACAGGAAGGCTGTCACTTCAGCCAGGGCGAATCTCAGTCCAAGATCCTGGTTGCACTGAATGAGGAGTTAAAGAACAAAGGCATCAACATCATTATTTCCGGTACAGACGAGACAAACAGCGGATATAATGGCGGACAGGGTGGACAGATCGATTCCTACAACAAGCTCAGCGATGAAGCAAAAGCCGTTCTGGGAAGAATCGATACCCATACATACACAAGAAGTTCCTTATCAGATCTGAGTGCACTGGCACAGTCTGAGGGTAAAAACCTGTGGATGTCCGAGGTTGACGGATCTTATACCGCAGGTACAAAGGCTGGCGAGATGAGCGCAGCACTTGGTCTGGCCGGTGCAATGATGACAGAAGTAAACGGTCTGAAATGCTCCGCATGGATTCTGTGGAATGCCATCGATATGCATGCAGACAGCAGTGAATATGGTCAGTCCTGGGTAAACAAAGGAAGTGCGAATGATTTCCTTTCTATGGAAGCCCTGGAGAAATCATGGAAATCCACGACATCCAACGGATATTGGGGACTTGCAGCAGCAAATCATGATGATGAAACCATCGCTGTAAGTATGAAATATTATGCATACGGACAGCTTTCCAGATATATCCGTCCGGGATATACCATTATCGGCACCAACAAGACAGGTACGACACTTGCTGCATATGATAAGGCAGGTAAGAAAGTAGTCGTTGTTGCATCCAATACATCTGATTCTGACAAGACATGGAAATTTGATCTGTCCAGGTTCGAGACTATGGGCAGCAAGATTACAGCCATCCGTACCAGCGGAACACTGGCAGACGGTGAACACTGGGCAGATGTAACAGATTCCGACAACATTGCAGTTGATGCACAGAACATGTATTTTACTGCCACTATGAAAGCAAATTCTATCACAACATACACAATTGAAGGTGTGGATGGAATCAAAAAAGTGCCGGAAGTACAGCCAATCGATGTTGAGCAGATTATCGTAAACAAAGATCAGGTTACATCCAGTGCAGCATGGAACAACGGAACCACAAATGTGGGAACAAACGTTGTTGACAATAATTTTTCCACATTCTTTGATGGTGTTGCAAACGGATATGTTACGTTGGATCTCAAGACAGAGATGCCGATCGCAGCTGTAAGCTACGCACCGCGTGCAGGCTATGAGAGCCGCTGCGAGGAAGCTGTAATCTATGGATCCGCAGACGGTAAAAACTGGACAGAGTTATATACCATTGAGTCCACACCGGCTGCAAACAAAGACACCATGGTATATTACAGCGAGTTCAATACTTACAAAGAAGGCGCAGAACCGGTTTCCTACCGCTATATCAAATACGCAGTAGATGCAAACGGATCCTGCAACCTTTCCGAACTGAAAGTATACAAGCCGGCATCTGACTATACGGTAGAGCCGGTATCCGGTCTCGCTTATCCGGATGGAACATTATCTCTTCCTAAGACTCTGACACTGACAGAGAAAGGCGGAGAAGCAGCCAAAGAAGCAAACGTTACATGGAACACTGAGGGTGTTGACTTTGGCGTAACTCCATATACTTACCTGAATCTGACTGGTACCGTAGAGGGATACAGCGATGTACAGGCAAACGCAACTGTTCAGGTAGTGCCGAAATACATCGAGTATATGATCGATTGTAACAATAACGATTCACAGACATTCAAGAATCTGCAGGCAGCAGGTATCAAATCCATGGTAAATACGGTTGCAGATCAGAAGAAGACAGACGACAATACCTGGGGTTACCTGGGAAGCTATAATGCTTATAACAGTGAAAATACATCTGATTCCTATGCAGCTGCATGGTATCAGGCAAGTGTACAGTACACTGTGACACTTCCGGCAGGTACACATACCATCATGGTAGGTTCCAACGAACTGTGGGCACAGTGGAATGCAACCAGACAGAGTGCGGTATACTACACTGTAGATGGTGAAGAACAGAAACTCGCAGATCTGAATCTGACAGGTGCAAAAGGTGTTGCATCCGGTGAGATTACTCTGGATGAAGAAAAAGAAGTAACCATCACTGTTAAGAAAGTAACAGGAAACGAGGCAATCGTAAACTGGATTACCGTATGCGGCAAGTCCGGCGGAAAGAAATTCAGCGATGCTGAGATCGCAGCAAACAATTATGTGCTGTATCTGGCAAACGCAGGTACCTCTGATGTGACCTCTGTTCCGGCTGATTCCAACATGGGATTATACCAGGGCAGTCTGGATCAGGCTTATGCAGAAGATTCTGACACAGGATATAGCTGGGGGTATGTGGAGGATGCTGCTTATACTGCAACAGCAAGAGGCGGTGACACTACATTAAAAGGCTCTTACCGTTATCAGTCAGATAAAATCACTTACGAAGCAGGAAAATCCGGTATTGATTATCGTTTCGAGCTGCCGGAAGGCAATTATGAAGTAACCGTAGGTATCGACAATCCATGGCATCAGTGGGGAACCAAGAAAGAAGACATCCTTCTGGAAGGTGAAAAAGTAGAATCCGGACTGACAGCCAAAGATTTTGAAGGCACTTATAAGGTGACCGTAACAGACGGTGAACTGAATGTATTTGTTCAGGCAACCAGTCGTTCCAAAGCCGGTGACGACCCGATCGTAAACTACATCATTGTAAAAGCGATTCCGGGCAGCGAGGCAGATGCACTGGCAGTTCTGAAAGTAACCGTTCAGAAATATCTTGAAAAAGTAGCGGGTAAAGATTATACCACTACAACAAAAGCAGCATTTGATCAGGCAATTGCAGATGCACAGAAACTCATTGATGAAAATTCTGCGGATACAGATGCAATTGCAGCAAAGAAAGCCATTGAGAAAGCATACAGCAGTCTGGTAGAAGCTCATTTTGAGACCTATGATTCCATCACAGGTACCAATGCAGCAAGAATCTACGATAACAACGGTGCAAAGGTTCAGGCTCATGGCGGACAGATCCAGAAGATCGGTGATACTTACTACTGGATCGGTGAAGACAGAACCAACGGTTACAGACCGATGCCGGGTGTACATATGTATTCCTCCAAAGATCTGTACAACTGGAAAGACGAAGGTGTTGTTTTAAAAACAATGGACAATTATGACCAGTTCGAGACAGACAATTACTTCAAGAATCTGTACGGTGATCTCAGCGATGATGAGAAGAAAGACATTTATGTAGATCTCTGGGCAGAGGGATGCGTTATGGAACGCCCGAAGATGCTTTATAATGAAAAAACAGACAAATATGTGATCTGGTTCCATGCAGACGGAACAAGTCCGTATTCTGATGACAGCGGTTCCAACTACGCAAAAGCAAAAGCAGGTATCGCAATTGCAGACAACATCAACGGACCGTACAAACTGGTAGGCAGCTATATGCTGGCGAGTGATTACGGCAATCATGGATTTGATTCCGTGGGCGGACATGTACGAGACATGAACCTGTTCCAGGATGATGACGGAACAGCATATGTAATGTACTCTTCCGAGGGCAATGCGGTAATGTACATCGCAAAACTGAATGACACTTACACAGGTCTTGCAAAAGACGCAGATGAGATGGTTCTGGGAGAAGACTTCTGCATCAGCAGTACCGATTCCAGAGAGGCTCCGGCAATGTTCAAATATCAGGGTAAATATTACCTGATCACATCCGGCTGTACCGGATGGGCTCCGAACCAGGCACGTTATGCAGTCGCAGACAGCCCGCTGGGACCTTGGACCAACATGGGTAATCCGTGTGTCGGAGATACCTCCAACAATACCTTTGAGACACAGAGTACATGCGTGATTCCGGTAGATGCCGAGAACGGCAAATTCATCTACATGGGTGACCGTTGGTACAATCCGGATAACGGAAAAGATCTGAGCGATTCCAGATATGTATGGCTTCCGATTGAATTTGGTGCCAACAATACCATCGCAATCAAGAATTACAAAGACTGGACGCTGGATGAACTGGAAGATAAAGGTGCAATCTCTATCAATACAGCGCTTCCGGAGACCGTTGAAAATATGACTGCACTCAAAGCAGCATTACCGAAAACCATTGATGTAACAATCGGTACAAAAGTAGTAAAAGATGCAAAAGTAACCTGGAGCGTAGACGAGTCCGCAGGTGAGACGGCACTTGGCTATGTAACAGTAACAGGTACACTGAAAGATCTGAACAGAGAATTTACCATTCAGGTATTCTGCTGTCCGAAATCGCTGGTATACTTCGCAGACTGTTACACAAACGGAGATAATACATCTTCTATTTATGAAAAATTTGCAGCAACAGCAACTGACCTGAAGAACATGGTATCCGATCAGGCATACGGTGATGACAATGGCGTAACCTGGGGTTACACAAGTACACCGGGTGCATCCGGCGGAAGCAGTTCCCAGGATATGGGATCCAAAGGATCCGGCGACTTCTTCGATACCGGCTGGTGGGCAACCAGCGGCGGTAAGATCGAGTACGGTTTTGAACTGACACCGGGTACTTATACAGTAGCAACCGGATTCCATGAGTGGTGGAGCAGCTCCAGAAATATCAAGATCACAGTTTCTTCTGTAGATGCTGATGGCAAAAAGACAGAGCTCGGCACAGGCAGCGCAAGCCTTTCCTCCGGTAAGACAGAGGACAGAAGCAGTGTGGATGTAACCGTTCCGGAAGGTTCTGATCATATCCTTGTAACTATCAGCAAAGCATCCGGAAGTGATCCGGTATTAAGCTGGATCGGTATCATTTCAAATGATGCACAGAGCAGTGAACTTGACTGGACAGATTTCGATGCAGTTATCGCTGAGAAAGACCAGCTGAATGAGGCTGACTGGACAGCAGACTCCTGGAGTGCATTCCAGGCAGTTGTAAAAGAAGCAAAAGACTTCAAAGCAAATGCAACAAGTGAAACAAAACAGCGCGATATCCGCGAGATGATCGCAAAAGTAAACGCAGCTGAAGGCGAACTGATCTCCATTCATGAGCCAACGGGTGATGTAACATACTACGTAGACGCTGTAAACGGTGATGATGCAAACGATGGTACCACACCGGAGACAGCATGGAAGACACTGACAAAAGCGTCCTCCATCCGTCAGCTGAAAGCAGGCGGCAGCATCTTACTGAAAGCAGGCTGTGTATGGAATGGTGAGCAGCTGTTCATCGACAATGCCATCGGCAGCGCAGACGCTCCGATCGTGATCGGAAGCTACGGTGAGGGTGCAAAACCTGTCATCAACGGAAACGGAGCAAACTGGTCCGCTTCTACCAAGGAAGATCTGGCAGCTGTTCATATCAGAAACAGCCAGAATATCGTGATCGAAAACCTTGAGATCACAAACTGGGATCTCTCCGCAGGAGAAATCGGAAGCTACAAACAGAGCAGCAAACTGTTATCCGGTCTCGTAGTAGAGAACCGTGACGGCGGCGAACTGACAAACGTAACCATCCGCAACAATAAGATCCATGATGTCAATGGTAAGATGGCCGGTGGCGCAGACAAAGGAGCAGGCGGACTGATCGTTCTTGTGACAGGAAACGGCAGAAATCATACCGGTACCGTAGAGTCTTACTACACAGGACTTGCCATTGAAGGAAATGAAGTATACAATGTATGCCACGAAGCAATCTACATGGAGAGCGTATGGGCAAGCCGCAAACTGGTAGGTGGAACAAGCAGTGATACCGGATATCAGAATGCAGGAAACAGCAAATGGATCGGCAGTAGCAATGTGACGATCAGCAACAACTATGTACATGACGTAGCAGGTGACGGTATTGTACCGATCAACACCACAGATGCAATGGTAGAGTACAACCTGGTTGACAACTCTGCAGACAGCAGCTGGAATTACAGTGCAAACCAGAACCATGCAGCAATCTGGTCATGGGACAGCAACAACGTAACATTCCGTTATAACGAAGCTTCCAACACATCCAGACATTCCGTTGGTTCTGCAGTTGGAAACGACAGCATGGCATTTGATTTTGACTATGGTGTACAGAACTGTGTATACGAGTACAATTACAGCCATGACAACCTGGGTGGATTCCTGATGCTCTGCCCGGGACCGGGGGCAACCGTAAATAACATTGCTCGCTACAATGTCAGTGTAAACGACGGTAAGTACGACGGTGCACCGGTGATCCGTATGGGAACCGGTAAATATGGTTCTCTCGGTGTTCAGATTTACAACAATACCATCTACTGGGAGAATAACGGTGGCTATACAATGTCACTGACACCGGATTCTTACTGGGAAGGTCCGAATATCAAAGAAGTATCTGTATTTAACAACATCTTCTACGGACCGGCAAAAGCAGACAGCATGAGCACAAAAGAGGGTATCACTTACTCCAACAACCTGGTATACAGCAGCGACGGAAGTGCTGAGGCAGTATACGAGGCTCTGGCAAACGATGCACATGCAGTTTATGCAGATCCGCAGTTTGCAGATGTGACAGATTACACAGCAGGAAGCTGGGCAGATGGCAAGACAACGCTGGGAACCGCAGAAGGATTCCGCATTGCAAAGACATCACCGGCAGCAGATGCAGGTATGGCAATTCCGGAAGCTCCGTCCTACACCGACGATACACTTGGCGGCGAGCTGGCAGCAAACAAAGCAGAAATCCCATCTGTTGACTACTATGGAAATGCACTGACAGATGGTACACCGGATATCGGAGCAAACGAAACTGTTAAGAAAGCAGATGAAGATGCAAAACCGGCAGATGGTCTCGGTATGGACAAAGACGGCAACTGGTTCTACTACAAAGACGGTAAAGTAGATACTGCTTATACCGGACTTGCAGCAAATGAATATGGCTGGTGGTATGTAGAAGCCGGTCAGATCAACTTCAATGTAACAGGTCTTGTAAATGACAGTACTTATGGCTGGTGGTATGTAGAAAACAGCCAGATTAACTTTAATTACACAGGACTGGTACAGAATGCATACGGCTGGTGGTATGTAGAGAACGGTGCGATCAACTTCAACGCAACCGGACTTGCACGGAATGAGTATGGCTGGTGGTATGTAGAGAATGGTCAGGTCAACTTCAACTACACAGGACTCGCAGCAAACGAGTACGGCTGGTGGTATGTAGAAGGTGGCAAGATCAACTTCAACTACACAGGACTCGTAGCAAATGAGTATGGCTGGTGGAGAGTCGAAGGTGGCAAGATCAACTTCAACTACACAGGACTCGCACTCAACGAGTACGGCTGGTGGTATGTAGAAGGCGGCAAGATCAACTTCAATTACAACGGGTATGCTGCTTATTACGGAGTAACTTACCGTGTAGAAGGTGGAAAAGTAATTACCGCATAATAAAAAAATCTGGCAGTAACAAACAGGAGTTTTATATGTTCGGAAGAAAGAAAATGATTCCGGCAGGCTTTGCGGCAATGGGGATTCTCATTGCCGCAATGGCTTTTGTCGGAGGATGTGGAACACAGAACACAGATCAGAATGATCAGACAAACGTTTCGGTGGAAGTCTCAGCCGGGGCGGAGAATACACAGGCAGATACCGATGTTGTCTGCTATATAGATGGCGACGCAGTTTCTGTGGAAGAGTATGTCCTGCTGGCAGAAAACCATAAAAATGACATTCTGATGCGCTATACCACAGAACAGGTGAACCAGCCGGATTTCTGGGAACAGGAGATCGACGGAAAGGTGCCGGCAGAGCAGCTGGAGACGATCATCTCACAGGATCTGACGGAAAATTATGCCATCAAGCATCTGGCGGTTGAATGGAAGGTGACAGAGGATTATACCTTTGAAGATCTGAAAGCGCAGATGGAAGAAAAAAATGATGCGCAGTCAGACAGCGCAGATACCACAGACAGCTACGGGCTGACTGCATATGATATTAGCAAGTATTACAGTTACTGGTATTCAAATCTGCAGACGAAGCTGATGAATCAGATGATCGGAAACAGTAAGGATTACTCCGATGCGCAGGATGTAGAAGCATACATTACAGAAAAAGCGGAAAAATCTGTGATCAGACCAGGCGGTGCGTCAGCAACGGATGTGATCCTGGAGACTTTTGCACAGTAAAACTTCTGCAAGTCTACATTCTGCTTAAAATGCAGAAAAATAAAAAATGGCAGTGAAAGGAAGTGAAATCCTTTTACTGCCATTTTTAGTGCACAGGCTGCCCTTGATTTGCTGATTTGTCTTGGGTATAATAAAAATGATTGACACAAATTCAAGAATGCCCCGGTATTCTTGCTTAACAGATACTGGAGAAAAAATAGTGAAAGAGGAGGTTTTCTATGGAACATACGGAAAATGGGGCACAGACACCGCACAAACGGCGCGTGCGTTACAAAGGAAAATATCCGAAAAAATTCGAGGAAAAATATAAAGAACTTCAGCCGGAAAAATATCAGGACACCGTTGAACATGTGATCCGTAAGGGGAATACGCCGGCTGGTATGCACATCTCCATTATGGTAAAAGAAATTCTGGATTTTCTGGAGATTAAACCGGGACAGGTGGGATTTGATGCCACATTAGGTTATGGCGGTCATACAAAAGCTATGCTGCAATGCTTACAGGGTGAAGGACATATGTATGCCACAGATGTGGATCCGGAGGAGTCTGCCAAGACGAGAAAGCGTCTGGCGGAACAGGGATTCGGAGAAGATATGCTGACAGTAAAGCTGCAGAATTTCTGTACGATTGACGAGATCGCAAAGGAAGTGGGAGGTTTTGATTTTATTCTGGCAGACCTGGGCGTTTCCTCCATGCAGATCGACAATCCAAAACGGGGATTCTCTTATAAAGTGGATGGACCACTGGATCTGCGTCTGAACCAGGAGAAAGGTATCAGTGCAGCGGAACGTCTTGATACTATTTCTGTTGAAGAACTGGCCGGAATGCTGGATGAGAATTCGGATGAACCGTATTGCGAGGAAATTGCGGAGGCTATTGTGAAAGAAATCCGCCGGGGCAATCGGATCGATACTACGACAAAACTGCGTCAGATGATTGAAAATACGCTGGAATTTCTGCCGGAGAAGGAGCGAAAAGATACCGTGAAAAAGACCTGTCAGCGTGTGTTCCAGGCACTTCGTATCGATGTAAACCGTGAATTTGAAGTGTTGTATGAATTCATGGAGAAACTTCCGGGTGCGTTAAAACCAGGCGGCAGAGTGGCGATTCTGACTTTTCATTCCGGAGAGGATCGTCTGGTGAAAAAAGCTTTGAAGGATGGATATAAGTCCGGCATTTATACAGATTATGCAAAAGATGTTATCCGGCCGTCCGCACAGGAGTGTGCACAGAACGGACGCGCCCGCTCCACAAAAATGCGCTGGGCGATCCGGTCAGATCTGGAAGTATAATGCCAGATGTGAGATGACTTCACCACTATGGGTGGTGAGTAACAAGAATGCCAAGGACATTCTTGAAAGTTTCAAAAGAAATATTAAAAAGAAAAAGTTTAAAGTAGTAAGGTTTATAAGGGTTTAGAAAGAAGAGAATAAAAATTGAAGAAGAATAAATATGAGATTGATATGTGTAATGGTTCCATCATGGACAAACTGATTTCCTTTGCACTGCCTCTGATGCTGTCCGGCGTCCTGCAGTTGATGTTCAATGCGGTTGACATTATTGTTGTTGGACGGTTCAGTGGGAGCCAGGCACTGGCAGCAGTAGGCTCGACCACTGCGCTGATCGCAGTGTTTACGAATTTATTTATCGGGATTTCTCTGGGAGCAAATGTACTGGGGGCAAGGTTTTATGCTGCCGGCCGTGATAAGGAGATGTCAGAGACCGTACATACTGCCATTACACTGGCTCTGATCAGTGGTATTGCAATGGCTTTTATTGGAGTGCTTTTTGCAAGAGGCGCGTTGGAACTGATGGGGACACCGGATGATGTCATTCGGTTATCCACACTGTACATGCGGATCTACTTCTGCGGCATGCCATTTTTTATGCTGTACAATTATGGTGCTGCGATCCTGCGCGCAGTGGGTGATACGAAACGGCCGTTAATCTTTTTGTTGATCTCAGGCTCCACCAATGCAGTGCTGAATCTGGTGCTGGTCATTAAATTTGATCTTGATGTGGCAGGTGTCGGTATTGCAACGGTGATTTCCCAAATGATCTCCTGTGTGCTGGTTCTGCGCTGTCTGTACAAATCAGACAGCAGTTATCAGTTGTGTTTTTCAAAATTGAAGATCAAAAAAGCATACATGATGCAGATTTTTCAGGTTGGTATCCCGGCAGGTATCCAGAGTACAGTCATCAACTTGTCAAATGTATTGCTGCAGTCCTCGGTGAACTCTTTTGGCTCCACAGCCATGGCCGGGTATACAGCCGCAAATAATCTGTTTGGATTTTTATATGTATCCGTAAACTCTGTGACACAGGCATGTATGAGCTTTACGAGTCAGAATTATGGTGTGGGAAAACTGAAACGGATGGACAGGGTGCTACGTGACTGCATTATTTTGTCCGTCAGCGTATCGCTGGCACTGGGCGTTGGTGTGTATGTTTTTGGCCCGGAAATCCTGCAGATTTATACTACGGATCCTGCGGTTATCCAGTGTGCGATGGAAATCCTTTTGTATACCACAGTTACTTATTTTTTATGTGGTCTTATGGATCTGTTTCCGGGAGCATTGCGTGGAATGGGACATTCAGCAGTACCGATGATTCTGTCCGTGATCGGAACGGTAGGTACCCGTATTGTCTGGATTTATGGTATTTTCCCACAGCACAGGTCATTGGCGATCTTGTTTATCTCTTATCCGGCATCCTGGATCCTTACGATCGTGATGCAGGTGATCTGCTTCTACTTCGTGCGGCGGCATGTACACCGCACCCATGCGGAACTGCGTTCATGAGCAAGTAGCGAAGCGGATTGCGAATGTCCGCTTTACAATAAGCAGGCGTAAGGTAAGTGCTGTAAGATAGTGCCATAAACAGGATGAAAGAAAATGCGATATCTTAGCGGAATTATGTGAAAAAATTTATGGTATAATCAACCTTTTGCTTCCACATACTAGATGTACAACAAAAATCTGGTAATTGAGAAGAGGAAACAGGAGGTTTTTACGATATGAAAGCGACAGGAATCGTGCGCAGGATCGATGATCTGGGGCGCGTGGTAGTGCCAAAGGAAATCCGCAGGACGCTGCGCATCCGGGAGGGAGATCCGCTGGAGATTTTTACGGAACAGAACGGAGCCATTGTATTGAAAAAATATTCCCCCATCGGGGAGCTGAGTACATTTGCCGCTCAGTATGCCACAAGCATGGCGGAAGCAGCAGGAAGCCTTGTATGTGTTATGGACCGTGACCACATCATCGCAGCGGAGGGAAACGGAAAAAAGAATTATGATGGAAAACCGATCAGCCCGGAGATGGAGCAGTTTATTGAATCCAGAGGCTGTCAGGTGGCGGATGCACAGGAGAAAAATTGCAAGAAACTGACCCTTGACGATGCCATGCAATATCAGACCCAGGCACTGGCAACCATCATCTGTGAAGGGGATGCCATCGGCGCGGTGGCATTGTGCAACGGCGCAGATAAGAACAGTGTCGGGGAACTGCAGGGAAAACTGGCACAGGCTGCGGCACTGTTCCTGGCGAAACAGGTGGAACAGTAAGACATTTTCCGTGTAATTGTGTGTGTTCCGGCATAAATTATGAAACGGGACTCTGCGATTTTCTCTCGTCCGCTAATGATCGCCGGCCGAGAGAAAAATAGCCAGAGTCCCGTTTTTTCTGGCGGTGAGCAAAAAGATTGTATTATGGAGGAAATTATGAGGTTCATACATATTGCAGATGTGCATCTGGGAGTTACCCCGGATGTGGGAATGCCCTGGAGTGAGAAACGGGGCAAAGATATCTGGAACAGTTTTCATATGGTGCTGGAGGAGGCTCGCAGACAACAGGCGGATCTGTTGCTGATCGCCGGGGATCTGTTTCACAGACAGCCATTAAAGCGTGAATTAAAAGAAGTGGCAGCGGGATTTGCTGCGATACCGGACACAGAGATTGTATTGATCGCGGGAAACCATGATTATCTGCATCCGAAGTCTTATTATCGCAGCTTTGAATGGCCGGAAAATGTACATTTTATTGGAACGCGGGATCTGTCAGCCGTTTCTCTGGAGCGGATTCACACCACTGTATGGGGATGCAGTTTTTGGAATCAGGAAGATACCAGAGCGGTATATCATAGAGATATTTTGCAAAAAGTGTTGCAGAATGCGAATACGGTGAAAAATCATCGAGAGGCAGAGTATGATGTGCCATTCATGCGTGGAACAGGAGCATTTGAGCGATTCGCAGATTCAGGACAGGTAGATCACAGGCGGAGAAATTTTCAGATCCTGCTTGGACACGGCGGCGATGACAGACATCATCCATTTCGTGCAAATGACATCGCAGAAGCTGGATTTGACTATGCGGCTTTCGGTCATATTCACAAAGTGGCGCAACTGATTCCGGGAAAAGTGGTGATGGCGGGTTCTCTGGAACCCACAGACTGTAATGATTTCGGTCCACACGGATTCTGGATGGGGGAACTGACAGAACGTGGCACATCCGTTTCTTTTTATCCGATCAAAAAATGTGAATACATTCAGCAGGAAATCAATGTGACACCGGAACTGTCTGCCTATGCGGTGTCAGAACTGGTGCGGCAGGAATTGCAGAGTCGGAAGCCGTATCAGATTTCACATGTTATTTTGCGCGGATATCGTGATGCAGAG
>OGDN01002526.1_pt1 | contig 23167 bp, 15 predicted proteins | sample 1570271 | NCBI WGS metagenome assembly OGDN01 (sample SAMEA4384481, study PRJEB24528) | human gut metagenome | reverse complement strand
GTTCGTGGGCAGCGTGAAGTCGCTCTTTCTGCCTGCCATCGGCTAACACCTCCTTCGTGAAATCTGCGTAGGCCTTGGACACGGTGCTGTTCGGCTCATAGGCGTATATGCTTTTTCCCTTGGACGAAACCTCTGCGGCTTTCACGGCAACGGGAATGGTCGTCCGGTAAATCCTGATCCGGCAGCCGAAGTTCTCCCGCAGCGCCTCCACGGTGCTTTTGGCGAGATTCGTTCTGCCGTCCACAAGGGTCAGCAGGATTCCATCGATGGCAAGGTTCGGGTTGGTGTGCTTTTTTACCTTGGCAATCGTGGACAGGAGCTGCGTCATTCCCTTTGCCGGCAGATATTGCGCCTGCACGGGAATGATAACGCTGTCCGCAGCAGTCAGAGCGTTGAGCGTTATCATACCGAGGGACGGCATACAATCTATGAGGACATAATCGTAGTTGTTCTTTACTTGGCTGAGATAGTTCTTCATCACGCTTTCCCGGCTCATTGCGGTCACAAGGCTCATCTCCAGCGCCGACAGCTCAAGATTCGACGGCACAAGGTCAACCTTTTCCTCGTGGCTGAGAATGCCGGAGAACGGGTCTTGCTGTTCTTCCCGCATTACCGCAGACAACTTATTGGAAAGAGTCTGCTGCAAGCTGTCCGTGTCCTGCCAACCGAGGCAGGTCGTGAGGTCGCCCTGCGGGTCAGCATCCACGAGAAGCACCTTTTTGCCCTGCATTCCAGCTCATAGTAAAATCTCCTTTGAATTTTGAATTTGGTGTTCGGATTCAAAATTCAGAGATCACGGGTAGCGGGAAACGGCGCTTTGCCACCAGAACAGGGACACAACGCGCTCCTTTCCGCTCGGGAGAAAGCGAAAAGGATACAAAAAACCGCTGTAGCTATCAAGCACTGACTTGAAAAGCAACAGCGGCGTCTTCTTTCTGCTTGTTCTATTCCATTCGCTTTGCCTAAGCTGCCTATAACTTGGTGAAAATGCAATCTCGTTTCAAGAAAGCGCCTTTCACAGCCGCCGTCGGCAAGCAGGCAACAAAAAGCAGCTACAACCCCATGAGGCTGTAACTGCTTTGTGTAACCTGTTCATTTTCCTGCTGCATCCCAAGAGTGGATGCAATCCGGCAGCATAGCCAGTATAGCAGAGGCAAAGTCGGACTTTCAGTAGGAAATCGGTCGGATTTTCATCGGACTTTCGTCGGACAAAGGTCGGACTTTTCCGTATTGGTGAAGAATTCGGGAATTTCGCTCTCATCTCCCTCTGCATCAAAAATACCACGGAATACAGGGATTGCATAACCCCATAGGGATATTCCGAGCAACAAGACCGCTTCCTTCTTGCGGTCATAAAAGGTGCTGCGCTCCAAATTAAGGAGCTCCAGCAGCTCGCTTTCAGTATAGCGGAAAGCGGTCAGATAGCTTTTGGAGAGAATTTCGTGATAAAGTCGCCCGTTATTGTAATAGTCATAGACCTTACTCATTGCCTTATCAATGAGGTCGATCATCCACTTGTTTTCAAACAGATTGCACACACGGTGTTCAAACTCGCTGCGCTCAATATCGGGGGCAAATTCCTCTAAATAAATCAGGGCATCGTTCAGATCGTCGCCATAATAATTGATTTCCGCATTTACGCAGCGGCAGTCCGAAAGTGTTGCCCACACCACATCGCGGTAGATGCTCAACAGCAGTTTTGTTTTATGGAATATATCGTCCTGCGTCAAGCCCAACTGCTCATACATTTTTGCGATGTTTTTTGCTGCTCTTGTATTGTTCCTTCCCATTGCCGCTCCTTTTCCGTATGAACGGGCATACTAATCACGATTGCGTATATTCAACGCCTGAAAATTGCGGTATCTTTTCGAAACCTCTTGACAGGATACGCAAGTTCGAGTAAGATAAACACGCAATCTAATTGCGCATCCCTATTATACGCAGTTTATATGCGCTTGTCAACGGAAAATAGCAATTTAATTTCCTGAATACTTTGAACGCTACGGAGGACGGTACAATGCGGTTTTGTGAGAAATTAAAAGATGCCCGCACAAAGGCAGGCATGAAGCAGGAAGAACTGGCGAAGGCACTTGGGGTATCCCTCAGGACGATCACCAACTACGAGTCCGGCGAGTGCTATCCAAGAAAGCGGGACATCTATCACAAGCTGGCCGAACTGTTTCACACCGAAGAAAATTATTTCCTGAATGAGGACGAGGAGTTTCTCCTTTCTGCCGCAGAGAAATATGGCGCGAAGGGCGCAAAACAGGCGCAGGCACTGGTGGATGAAGTCAGCGGCCTTTTTGCGGGCGGAAATATTGCCGATGAGGATCTGGATGTGATGATGAAGGCTCTGCAGGATGCGTATTGGATTGCCAAAGAGAAGAATAAGAAGTTCACGCCCAAGAAATATCGCAGGGACTAATTTTTAGCTGTCCGGTTAATTGGACACGTCTTATGTTAGAATGGCGATGTCAAAACAGGCAGAGGGGGGTGTTCGCTCTTGGATATTCAGACTTTGGAGATCGTGCAGACAGCAAACAGACTGGTCGATACGTTCGGCACGAGGGACCCGCACAGAATCGCCCAAGCGCTTGGGATTGAGGTCATCTCCGTGGATTTCAAACGGCAGCGTGGAGCCTATAAGGTTCTGATGCGCAACCGATTTATCTTCATAAAAAACGATCTGGACCCGGTGACGGAAAGAGTTGTTATGCTCCACGAGATCGGACATGATGTTCTTCACCGGAAGGAAGCTGTAAAAGCAGGCGGCTTTAAAGAGTTCAATATCTTTAATATGCGGGAGAACCAGATGGAATATGAAGCAAACGTGTTCGCTTCCCAGGTGTCCTTAGATGACGAGGAAATTCTCGAATACATACACTATGGCTATGATATCCAGCGGATTGCCAGCGCGATGCACACGGATGCAAACCTTGTTGCGTTAAAGACAGACGCGCTGATTGCACAGGGCTACTGTCTGCACCATCAGGAGTATGAAAACAGATTTTTGAAATAGAACGGAAAAGGGTATCACGGCGTTGATAAACAACAATAAAATGTGAGGTTTGCAGAAACCTGTTCGGGTGAGCAATTTGTGCAGACGGCATTTGCACAAATCTCATGGGGTATGCCGTTGGCCGCTTACGTGAAAGGTGGAAAGTCTTCTGCGCAGGAACAATAAGTGCTGCGAGATGGTTTACGTCCGAATAATTCAAAAATACTAACGCATCTTGGAACCAACTTGGGACTAACTTGGAACCAACTTGGAACTGGCTTGCGTCTTTCACAATGTCATTTACTACTGAACTGTTGGATCAAAATACATTATCATCAAGTGTTTTACCGCCGATTTCAGATGTGTTTTGGCGTTCAACTTGCGACTAACTTAAAACTAACTTGCGACCTGATTAGCCTGTGGAGGCCTATCTGGAGGAGCGTGCGGTTTTCCCTGGCCTTCCGCTTCATCATCAGCAAATCCAGACAATGAATGAATTCAGCAGGAAGATGAAGCGAAGGGATCTTCATAGCAAGCCTCCTGCAATTTGAGATTTATTTGCAAAGTTCGCTGTAAAAAGTGTAGCTGCGCAGCAAAAGTTCGTCGTATTCCTATTGACCGCCGGGATACTGACCGATCACCTTGTAGATAGCAGGGAGCATGCACAGGAACTCTTTCTTCGGCTGGTAGAACAATACGCAGACACCGAGGGCGTGACGGAGGCCTTGAAAGCCGATGACCCGATGGCGTGGGTGCGAAAGATGAACGGCATCCGACATCGGGCAAACGAGGCCGTGATGCAGGAAATTGTATATGGGTAACGAGCAAGCGGAGGTCGATGGCCTCCGCTTGTTTTGTACGCAGAAAAGAACAATGCTGCTTTAAAACGACATTGTTCCGAACTTCGTTGACATTGTTCTTTTATTCGGGTATAATGTACTTGTGATTTTATGCGTGGAGGTATCCCCTATGGCTGAAATGATCTCGGTAAGAGAGGCAGCAGTGCGCTGGAATATAACGGAGCGGAGAGTTGCGACGCTCTGCAAGAATGGGAGAATCGCCGGTGCGAAAAAGCAGGGCAATCGTTGGCTGATCCCCGCTGATACGCAGAAGCCGGCGGATCAGCGGCTCAAGACGGGCGCTTTCCGCAAGACGGAGCGCGCGCCGAAGCTGCCCCTGCCCATCGGCGTGTCCAACTACTGCCTTGCCTCGTCGGAATACTACTATATTGACAAGACGATGATGATCAAGGACTTTATCGACGAGCGTCCGATGGTGACGCTGTTCACTCGCCCCCGCCGCTTCGGCAAGACGCTGAATATGGATATGCTGCGCACTTATTTTGAAAAGAGCGACAAGGATACCTCCGTCTACTTCCGGGACAAGAAGATCTGGGCCTGCGGCCAGAAGTACCGGGATTATCAGGGCAAGTACCCTGTGATCTTCCTGACCTTCAAGGATGTGAAGTTTGACACTTGGGAGGAGACCTTTGCGGCCATTCGGGATATTTTCGCAAAGGAGACTCGGCGGCACAAAGAACTGCTGAACAGCGATAAGTGCGACGAGTACAGCAAAAAGACCTATGAAAAGCTGGCAGACGGCAAAGTCAGCGAGGTAGAGCTGGCTTCTGCACTGCTGGACCTGTCCTCTATGCTGCACAAGCACTATGCCGTTGCGCCCATTATCATCATCGACGAGTATGACACCCCCATCCAGCAGGGCTATCAGAAGGACTATTACGACAAGGTCATCCGGTTTATGCGAAACCTGTTTTCCGGCGGATTCAAGGATAATCAGCACCTGTCCTTCGGCTTCCTTACCGGCATTCTGCGGGTGGCCAAGGAGAGCATCTTCAGCGGGATGAACAACCTGTCCATCAACTCCGTGCTGGACAACAAATACAGCGCCTACTTCGGCTTCACCGCCGACGAGGTGATGGAGATGGCGGAATACTACGGCGCTGCCGATAAGTACGACGAGATTTGCCGATGGTACGACGGCTACCGCTTCGGCAAGACGGAGATTTTCAACCCGTGGTCGGTGGTCAACTACTTCAGCAACGAGTGCGAGCCGAGACCCTTCTGGGTCTCCACCGGCAGCAACGATATTATCGGGGAAGTGCTTGCCCAGGCAGATGAGGAGATTTATAACCGTCTGATCTCCCTGGTCAACGGCGAGACCTTCACCACCTTCATCGACACCGGCGTGATCTATCCGCAGATCAAAAGTAATCCCTCCACCATTTACAGCTTCCTGCTGGTGACCGGCTATCTGAAGGCACTGAAAACCACGCCCTCCTTCAGCGGCGATTTTATGTGCGAGGTCTCCCTGCCCAACCGGGAGATTTCTCTGGTGTATAACAAGGAGATCTTGCAGCGGCTGGAGAATCTGATCCCGCCGTCCACGGCGATTTCCATTCAGGAGGCCATCTTCTCCGGCGATAACGCACGGCTGAAAGCGCAGATACAGACGCTGCTGACCCAGTCGGTCAGCTCCTTCGATACTGCCGGGGAGAATTTCTACCACGGCTTTATGCTGGGCCTGTGCGCCCTGCTGGGAGGTGCTTTCGTGACCTCCAACCGGGAATCCGGCGACGGGCGCTATGACATTCAGCTGAAGCCCACGCAAAAGGATCTTCCGGGCATCCTGATTGAGCTGAAAGCGGAGAAGAATTGCAGCGACGAAAAGCTGAAAAAGCTGTCCGAGACGGCCTTGCAGCAGATCAACGACAAGAAATACGAAACCGAGCTGACGACCGCCGGGGTCAGGACGATTTATAAATACGGCGTGGCCTTCAGCGGTAAAAAGGTCGAAGTGGCAGTCGGATGAGGAGAGAAAGTAATGGTTAACGAAAAAAGCAGCGCCGTGGGTGTAAATATACAGGAAAAGGCCACGATGATCTGGAATGTGGCGGATGTGCTTCGCGGGCCGTTCAAGCCCCACGAATATGGCCTTGTGATCCTGCCGATGACGGTGGTCAAGCGGTTTCACGACTGCCTGCTGCCAACCCACGATGCGGTGATCGAGCAATATGAAAAGGTTAAGAAGCTGGCGGTTATCGACGGCTTTCTGACCCGTGCTTCCGGCTATCAGTTTTATAACACCAGCCGCTTCACTTTTGAGAGCCTGCTGGCCGACCCGGACAACATCGAAGCAAATTTCCGGGACTATCTGGCCGGGTTCTCCGGCAATGTGCAGGATGTGCTGGCCAAGTTCGATTTTGACAACATCATTCGCCGTATGGTGGAGTGCAACAGCCTGTATCTGGTCATCAAGGAGTTCAACTCCCCCAAAGGCTACCTCGGTCCGGATAAAATCAGCGCCGTGGACTGCGGCTATATCTTTGAGGATCTCGTCAAGCGTTTCTCCGAGTCCTTTGGTGAGGAGGCCGGAGCGCACTTCACCAGCCGGGACATCATCTATCTGATGACCGACCTGCTGCTGTGTGATGCCAAGCTGGATGACGGCAATGTGACCGTGTACGACATGACGATGGGCACCTCGCAGATGCTTTCCTGTATGGAGGAGCGCATCCACGAGCTGAACAGCGATGTGGAGGTGACCTGCTTCGGGCAGGAGTTTAACCCCTCCACCTTCGCCATTGCAAAGGCGGATATGATGATCCGGGGCGGCGACCCCAATAATATGCGGTTCGGTGACACGCTCTCCGACGATCAGTTCCCGGGTTTCACCTTCCGGTACTGCATTTCCAATCCGCCCTTCGGCATCGACTGGAAGCGGGAACAGAAGGCGGTGGAGGCCGAAGCCGCCAAGGGCGAGCTGGGGCGCTTTGCGCCCGGTCTGCCGAAAATCAGCGATGGCCAGCAGCTTTTTGTGCTCAACGGCCTGTCCAAGCTGGCGCCGGGTGGCAAAATGGCGATCATTCAGAACGGCTCGCCGCTGTTTGCCGGTGATGCCGGGAGCGGCCCCAGCAACATCCGCCAGTATATCCTGGAAAACGATTGGCTGGACGCCATTGTTCAGCTTTCCACCGATCAGTTTATGAACACCGGCATCTCCACCTATATCTGGGTGCTGTGCAAGGACAAGCCCGCCTACCGCTGCGGCAAGGTGCAACTCATTGATGCGTCCCACTGCTATGAACAGCGCCGCAAATCCATCGGCACCAAGCGCAACGACATCAGCGACCATTGCCGGGAACTGATCGTGCAGGCCTACGGCGAATACCGGAACAACGCCGTGTATGGGGACAAGTCCGGCGTGTACTGCGAGAGCAAGATCTTCGGCAGCGAGGAGTTCGGCTACAACAAAATCGTAGTGGAGCGTCCGCAGCGGGACGAAAACGGCGAGATCGTGATGAAGCGGGGCAAGCCGGTGGCGGACACCGCCCTGCGGGACACCGAAAATGTACCGCTGGTGCAGGACATTGACGCCTATTTTGCACGGGAGGTCCTGCCCTACGCCCCGGATGCGTGGATCGACAAGAGCAAGACCAAGGTGGGCTATGAAATTCCGATGACCCGCTATTTCTATGAGTATCAGCCGCCGGAGCCGGTGGACGACATTGTGGAGCGGATTCAAAAACTGGAGCGTGAAATTGCCGACAGCCTGAACACACTGTTCCATAAGGAGGGCTGACGGCAGATGCGTGAGATGAAAGACAGCGGGGTTAGGTGGATTGGGAAAATACCAACAAAGTGGACTATTGCGAAGGCGAAAAATTGCGTAGAGATTCAGAATGGAAGTGATCCTAAAACAGAGGGAAGCATTCCTGTATACGGAAGCGGCTCAATGAGCTTTAAAACCTGTGGTGAGTACAAAGAAGGACCATCTGTGCTGATTGGCAGGAAGGGAGCAACCTTGCACATTCCCCATTATATTAGTTCAAAGTTCTGGAACGTGGATACCGCATTTAATGTGTATTCCAAGTCCATTTTCGATTTGAAATACTATTTCTACTGTGCGCATGTATTTGACTACACACTTTATATGTCTCAGACGACTTTGCCAAGTATGACTCAGACGGCATATGAGAATATGTTCCTGCCGTTGCCGACAAAAGAAGAACAGTATGCAATTGCAAACCAACTCGATCAGATATGCTCTAAAATCGACGCGGTATTGGAAAAGACCCGTGCGTCCATTGAAGAATACAAAAAGCTGAAACAGGCGGTCATTACGCAAGTAGTCACTAAGGGTGTCCGTGGGGACAGGCCGATGAAGGACAGCGGGAGTGTTTGGTTTGAAGAGATCCCCTGCAACTGGGTAATGAAGCGAATTAAATATCTGTTTCATATCAAAAAAGATATTGCAGGAAAAGAAGGCTACACGGTTCTTTCTATTACACAGAGAGGAATTCAGCCAAAAGATTTATCAAAGAACGAAGGGCAGATTGCTGCTAACTACAGCCAATACCAGTTGCTTGCTCCCGGTGATTTTGCAATGAACCATATGGATTTGCTGACAGGTTGGGTTGATATTTCAAAATATTCTGGTGTTACAAGTCCTGACTATCGAGTATTTGTTCTTGATGATGCCGAGAAAAATGACAGTTCTTACTATCTCTATTTAATGCAGATGTGCTATTTTAACCGCATTTTCTATGGCCTTGGTCAAGGCGTCAGCGGAATGGGAAGATGGCGACTTCAAGCAGATAACTTTCTGAATTTTCCTGTTGTCGTTCCACCTGTAGATGAACAGAAAGAAATAGTGAGTTACTTGAATGAGAAATGCAAGCAACTTGATACGCTTATCCGCAATAAACAACAATACCTCACCGAAATCGAAAACTACAAGAAATCCCTGATTTATGAGTATGTGACGGGCAAAAAGGAGGTGCATCCGCTGTGACGACAGTTTCAAGCGTTGCTGAATTTGTTCAGCAGATCACAGAACTGGACAACTCTCTTATCCGTGACGGTGGTCCGAATAACGAGACGCTGCTTTTTAGGGGCCAGTCAAACAAAGCGTTTGATTTGCTTCCGTCAATAGCCAGAGGCCGGAAATTTGCCTGCGATATTTCGATTTTCTCCGAAGAACGCAATATGATTGAAATGGCGAAATATAGGCTTCCGAATGTCTTTAATGATTCGCTTTCCCCAATCGAACTATTGGCGCTTTTGCAGCACCACGGAATCCCAACCCGCCTTTTGGACATTACGGAAAATGCTTTGGTCGCTTTGTATTTTGCCTGCGCCGGAAATGCAGGAGCGGATGGCGAAGTTATTGTATTCAAGACAAACGAGTTGGATGTGGCGAATTATCCCATCGTCAACGCTATTGCAGACAGCTACCGATTTGCTCGGGCTACATTCTTGAAATTAAGCTTGTTCTATGGCGCAGTGAAACGCCAACCGTATTTCCTTGAGCAAGCGCAAACAATTGAAATTTGCCATAAAACAGACGATGAAGGCGGCAGGTGGATCGAGGAATGCTGCAAAACCCCATATTTCATCTATGCGCCTGTCAAGGAAATGCGTCAGCAGGCGCAGCAAGGCAGGTATATCCTGTTTCCGAATCACATCGAACACGACCAAATGAGCTTTTATTCGTATATTGATAAAATCGAAAAGAATGCGGATTCTATTGCGGGTAGAATCCTTGTTGCCAGCAGTGTAAAGAAAAAAATCTTAAAGGAACTGGCGCTGTTCGGGATAACAAAGGAAACTCTGTTTTGTGATAGTATAGATGTTGTGTGTGAGTCGATCAAAGGAAAATTTGAGCAGAAAGTTAGGGGACAGAAACAATGGCAACTGATGCAACCGAAAAGCGCTTTGAAGCGGATATAGAATCCTTCTTTCTCTCCCCGGCGGGCGGATATACCAAGGGCGCAGACACCTATGACGCAAAACAGGGGCTCTATGTGAATACCCTGATCGACTTTGTCCAGCGCACCCAGCCCAAGGAGTGGGCGCGTTTTGAAAACGCCAATCAGGTGGACCCGGTGCGGAAGTTCTGCACGGCGTTCAACACGGCTTGCGAGACGGAGGGACTGCTCTCTGTCCTGCGCCACGGCTTCAAGCACCGTGGTCTGCGTTTTCGGGTGTGCTATTTTAAGCCGGAGTCTGCCCTGAATCAGGCGGCGGCTGCCCAGTGGGCGGCAAACACCATCGAGTGCTATCGTCAATGGTACTTCTCCGCCGATACAAAAAAGAGCGTGGATATGGTGCTGGTGCTCAACGGCATCCCGGTATTCGCTTTTGAATTAAAAAACCAGTACACCGGACAAACGGTGGACGACGCCAAGCGGCAGTGGATGTATGACCGCGACCCGCGGGAGCTTTGCTTTCAGTTCAACAAGCGCATTCTGGCCTATTTTTGTGTGGATCACACCGAGGTGTGGATGACCACAAAGCTCGCCGGAAAGAACACCTATTTCCTGCCCTTTAACCAGGGCTCCAACGGAGCCGGAAACGACGGTGGCAAGGGCAATCCGGCAAACCCAAACGGCTACCCGACGGCGTATCTGTGGGAGAATGTCTTTCAGAAGGACAGTATGATGGACATTGTCCAGAAGTTTCTGAACCTGAAGGACGGCAAAACGCTGATTTTTCCGCGCTATCATCAGCTGGATGTGGTGCGCAAGCTGCTGGCCGATGTCAGGCAGAACGGAGCGGGGCATAATTACCTGATCCAGCACAGTGCCGGAAGCGGCAAGTCCAATTCCATTGCGTGGACGGCTTACCGGCTGGCCTCGCTGTTCAATGAGGAGAACAAGCCGGTGTTCTCCAGCGTGGTCGTCGTTACCGACCGCACCGTGCTGGATGCGCAGCTGCAGGAGACCATTTCCGGCTTTGACCACACCCTCGGCGCCATTGAGACCATCGGGGAAGATAAGACCTCCAAGGACCTGCGGGACGCCATCAACGGCGGCGTGCGCATTATCGTCACCACCTTGCAGAAGTTCCCGGTCATCTATCAGGAAGTGGATAAAGTAGCGGGACGGAACTTTGCCATTATTGTGGACGAGGCCCATTCCTCTCAGACCGGCAGCTCGGCTCTGAAACTGAAAGCCGCCCTTGCGGATACCGAGGACGCTCTGCGGGAATACGCCGAGATCGAGGGCAAGGCCGAAGAAGAACTGGACCCGGACGACCGTCTGATGTGGGAAATGACCGTTCAGGGGCGGCATAAGAATCTGTCCTTCTTTGCCTTTACCGCAACGCCCAAGGACAAGACGCTGGAATTGTTCGGCACGGAATATGAGGACGGCAGCTTTCATCCGTTCCACATTTACAGTATGCGGCAGGCCATTGAGGAGGGCTTTATTCTGGATGTGCTCCAGAACTATATGACCTATGACACCTGCTTCAAAATCGTCAAAACCTCCGAAGATAATCCGGATGTGCCCGCCAGCCGTGCAGCTAAGGTGATCCGCAAATATCAGGAGCTGCATCCGTATAACATCTCGCAGAAGGCACAGATCATCGTGGAGACCTTCCGGGAAACCACCCGAAACAAGATCGGCGGCAGGGGTAAAATGATGGTCATTACCTCCTCCCGCCTTGCAGCAGTGCGCTACTACCACGAGGTCAAACGCTACATAGAGGAGCAGAAGTACAACGATGTGCAGGTGCTGGTGGCCTTTTCGGGTGCTGTGCAGGACGGTGATGAGGAGTATACCGAGCCGAAACTGAATGTTCGTGCGGATGGGACGCACATCGCCGAAACGCAGACCAAGGCGGAATTCCACGACCATTTCAATGTGCTGATCGTTGCCGAGAAGTACCAGACCGGGTTTGACGAGCCGTTGCTGCACACGATGATCGTGGACAAAAAGCTGAAGGGCGTCAAAGCGGTGCAGACGCTGTCCAGATTGAATCGCACCTGCACCGGCAAGGTGGACACTTTCGTTCTCGATTTTGCCAACAAGAAAGAGGACATTCTGGAGGCGTTTCAGCCGTTCTATCAAGAAACCTCGCTTTCGCAGGAGGTCAACGCTGACCTGATCTATCAGACGCAGAAGGAGCTGCGGGGATTTGCGGTCTATAACGATGCAGATATTGAGGCTTTTGCCAAGGAGTATTTCAGCACAGGCCGGCAGGATGCCCGGGCGATGGGGCGAATGACCAGCGTATTGAAGCCTGTGGCAGACCGTTATAATCAAAAAACGCCCAACGAGCGGTATCAGTTTCGCCGTCAGGTGCGCAATCTCATTAAGTGGTACGGCTATATTTCGCAGATCCTGCGGATGTTCGATAAGGAACTGCACAAGGAATATGTATTCTGTTGTTATCTGATCAATTTGCTGCCTGCGGAAACCACGGATATGGTGGACCTTGAGGGTAAGTTGAAGCTGGAATACTACAAGCTGCAAAAGACCTTCGCCGGAAGCATTGAGCTGGAACAGGTGAAGGGCGTGTACGAACCGGCCAAGCAAAAGGGTGCAATGGGACTGGACACAAAGTCGCCGCTGGATGAGATCATCGCCAAGATCAACGAAAAGTACAAGGGTGAATTCACCGAGGGAGACAAAGTGCTGCTGACGGCTCTGCGTAGCCGTCTGATGGCCGACAAGAAGCTGACCAAGATGGCGCAGACCTCAGATCCGCAGATTTTTGTGGAGAGCATTTTCCCCAAGGCCTTCGGAGCAGCGGCTCAGGACAGCTATCTGGAATCGCAGGATACCTATACCTCGCTCTTTGAGGATCAGCACAAGTATAATGCCATAATGAGCGCATTGGCTGATGTAGTGTATCGGGAGATGCGGAAGGGCTAACCCAAACTTATTACATTTTCAAAAGGGGGATAACAATGAAAGATGGCATAATTTTTGTTGCGGGGATCTATGGCGTGGGAAAAAGCACCTTGTGTGAAAGGCTTGGCCTCTCTATTGGAGTCCCCTGCTATTCAGCTGGCGACTTGATAAGCGCACTCAACGGAGAAACTTATGGTCGTAACAAAACTGTTGCAAACAAGGAAAAGAATCAGGATATTCTTGTTGCGGCAGTGAATGACAGGTTACAGAAGGATACGGCATTTATATTAGCGGGTCACTTCTGTATTTTTGATAAATCATTTAATGTTGCAAGGCTGCCTGAGTCTGTTTTTTCGTTAATGCCAATTGCGAAGGTGGTTTTACTTGAATCAGATGTGACTAAAGTTTGTGAAAATCTTCGGTATAGAGATTCCCGTTGCTATCCACTTGATGCATTGAAATCCCTAAAACAATGTGAAAAGATGCAATGTGAAAAGATTACAAAGCAATTAGGTCTCCCACTTTACATCCATCAGATGTTATTTGACGATTCCGATGTGCAGCAAGTTAGAGAATATATTTTAGGGGGTGAGTAAATGCGAGCGCTACTCGATACGAATGTCATTATACATAGAGAAAATACCAAAGCGACAAGCTTTACTATCGGGAAACTATTCTACTGGCTCGACAAACTGCACTATGAAAAGCTGATTCATCCATACTCTATAGACGAGCTCCGTAAATATCGCAACCCACAGATGCAATCACTGTACGACGCAAAAATTGATGCTTATACAGAGATGCGATGCATTGCTCCACAGACGGCGGAATTTACCGCACTTCTAAGTGACACCCCTAAAACAGCCAACGATCAAATTGACAATCAACTCCTATGCGAATTGTATTGTAAAAGAGCAGATATTCTAATCACAGAAGACCGCCGTATGCGCTTAAAAGCAGATAGATTAGGGCTGTCAGAGCGTGTATTCACAATCAACTCGTTCATTGAAAAATGTACCAATGAAAATCCTGACCTTATAGATTATAAGGTGCTCGCAGTCAAAAAAGAACTGTTTGGAAATATTGATGTGACAGACCCGTTTTTTGCTACCTTCCGTGAAGCGTATACGGGGTTTGAGGATTGGTTTATAAAAAAGAGCAATGAAGAAGCTTATGTATGTCGAACAGATGCAGGCGCTATACTTGGATTCCTATATCTTAAAACAGAAACAGAAGAGGAAAACTACAGCGACATTACCCCAATTTTTCGACCTAAGCGAAGATTAAAAGTTGGAACATTCAAGGTTGAAGCCTCCGGCTTTAGACTTGGTGAACGATTCATCAAGATTATTTTTGACAATGCTATTGAACGCAATGTTGAGGAGATATATGTTACACTATATATGAACCGCCCCGAATTAAGGATGCTATATGATTTGCTGATTCGATGGGGGTTCTATAAGTATGGCATCAAGAAAAATTGCAACGGTGAAGAAGTAGTGCTTGTTAAGAAAATAGCCGGTTATGATATATCAAAATCAGTAAAAGAGAATTTTCCAAATATTAGATATAATGTGCAGAAATTCTTCCTTCCAATTGAAGCACAATACCATACTCCGTTATTTCCGGACTCGCAATTGAGGACTGAAGGAAACTTTGATTATCTGGGAGACAAAGCTCATCGCTATGCACTGCAAAAAGTGTATATTTCCCTCTCGTATAAACGGGATATGCATCCGGGTGACCTGCTTGTTATTTACCGTAAGGGGACAATGGCAGGAAGAAAAGCGTATGAATCTGTGGTCAGTACAATTTGTGTTGTTGACGAAGTGAGATATAACTTTTCAAGCAAAGAGGATTATCTAAAATACTGTGAAAACCGGACAGTCTTTAGCCAAGAAACGCTAAATCAGCTTTGGGAAAAGCACAGTGAAAAACTTCTGGTTGTTAAATTCATCTTTATAAAAAGCCTTATAAAACGAATTACTTTAGGCGAATTATGGAGTAGTGGAATCATACCACAATATAGCGGACCAAGACCATCTGATCATATTTCTGACGCAGATTTTGACACGATTTTAGCCAAATCGCAAACAAAAATACACTTTGAAAGGCAATGAGGCATGGCCACGATTCTATTATCTATCAAACCAGAATATGCCAATAAAATATTTGACGGGCAGAAACACTATGAGTACCGAAAACGAATCCCTAAAAAAGAGGTTTCAAAGATTGTTGTATACTCCTCTGCTCCGGAACAAGCTGTTATTGGCGAGATTGAAGTTATTAAGACGCTTAAGATGAAGCCTACTCCGCTATGGAACAGTACAAAAGCAAATGCTGGTATAAGCAGGTCAAAGTATAGAAAATACTTTAGTGGATGCACAATGGCATACGCTTTTGTCATTGGATCATTCGAAAAATATCCGACTTCGAAATCGTTAGCAGATTATAATATTCAATCTGCACCTCAATCATTTGTATATTTGGATGATTGATATTACTACGATAGGGCACTGACTGTTTGGCCGGTGCCCTATTTCTATATGCGCCATCTATAAGTCAACGGCAATTAGGGCCTAAATGATATGCTCCCTCCATGATCGACAGTTTGCTTTTTCGCTGTCTCTCATAGAGGGAGCATATCACTCCGCCTGGCCCCTTTCTTACGAAGGGAAGTTGAGCATAGAGCCCAAATCCTTTACAATGAGTATACCACTACAACACCCAAAGGAGAGTCACTATGCTCAACAAGATTATACTGAGGATAAAAGTCTATATTCTGGGCTGTCCTGGGTGCTTCAGGGGCGCGGGTATGAAGAAGATGATGCGAACGATGCACGACAGAAACGGATGGCTATACAGAAGATTCCGCCGCTATATCTGGAAACGGTGGACAGAGTCCGGAAAGAAAGCAAAGGCATCATTCTCGATTATTAATCGTCAAATATTTTCTGGATATTCTCTTTCCTTTATCACGACTTTGTGCTTTGCTTTCCAGCGCAAAACATCGGATGCGCGGACATTGTGAGAACCGGTATGATATATGATCCTGCGAAAAACTGCATATCCGGATAGAGATGGAGCTATTAGTTTGATAGTATTTTCTATCTGCCGAATAGCCTTCGACAAATCAGAGCCCTTCAACTCGATGTAATAGGAAGTTTTCGCATCATCGTTAACGAGAAGATAATCACACCGTTCTTCACCAGAGCTGCGAAAAACCTCACCATCTATCTTGAAGTGTCGAATATATTCTTTTATATTGTAGGACATTTCGCTTCTCCCTCGGCATAGAGAAAACCAAGCAGGTAATCGCTCATATCATTGATCTCAGTCGACGCGCCATCAATCAATTCATTTTTGATCAACTGCAAGTTGTCCTCGTCGGAAATACCATTTGTTAATCCACCATTGCGGATATAGCAGGCGTTTGTATTTTCAGCATTCAGCCACAACCGCTTGCGCAGTTTCTTTTTCACTTCTTTTTGATAGGTCTCTGCAATCTGCCCTGCCATTAGGAGATAATTAAATGTTCCGAGAACGTAGGGACTGTGGGTTGTAACAAGAACCGAATTCCCGCTGTTGACCATCAGAGAAAGTGTTTCGCTGATACGCCGTTGTGATTCCGGATAAAGATGAGACTCTGGCTCTTCAATAATCAGGAAAATCTTTTTATCTTCCGACAGATAGTAGAAGAGCAGGTTGAATACCCACACAACTTCTTGCTGACCAGAGGATGCAAGATTGATCTTTACATAACGGTCATCCGATAGGTACAACCGTTCTTCTCCATCCACATATCGATATGTGCTCTTCATGATTTCCTTGGCCTGATCCATTAGAATATTAAGCGCCGGACGAATCCGTTCATACTTCTTAGCCTGTGTCGGATCGCCTTTCATGCGGTTGGCGACACCCTCCATTCCGTGGGCAAACACCGGTTTAAGGCGGAGAATCAATTCTGTATATCTCTTTGTGACATAGTCAATATTCCTCAACTGCGAATCTTCCAACGAGGTAAAGATATAATTTAGCTGTGTACTCAATAGGGTCAGAAGATTACGACCGGCTGGAATAAAGACAGACTCATAAGGATCATGAAAAAGCTCATTCAATTTTTTCTCTTCATACTCCTTCTGAGCAGGAGTAATGTTGGCGAAGATATGTGAGCCTAATGCTTCCAAATAGTCTTCAATAGACTTGCTGAAATCGATCACAATATAATTTCGAGAAGGGTCGTTGTAATCATCATCCAAAGACACAGTGATGGACACCTTACTGCTGTACTGGTATTCCATCATCATATCGGATGGCATGACCCACGACGTTCCGAAAAGCTGCAAAAACTTGTCCTTCATTCGTTGCTTTAGAACGGTGTGCCAAACTGAAGAAATTCCCCCCGTAACTGCCTTTGGCCCTCCTTGCATCATAATGCTGAGGATGTCCTGCTTGACTGACCGAAAGAAATAAACCGCTTTTGCTACTGTGCTTTTTCCATTAGCCTGCGGTCCTGTTAAAATCGTAAAAGTGTCGAGCGTCAACCTACAGTCATTGATTGGCCCGATCTTATGAAGGTGCAGTTCGTGACGCATTGATATAATTCCTCCATTAATCTACACGCTGATAGTAGTATATCTATTTTCCCTGGATAAATCAAGTGGTACTATGCATATCTTCTTTAGAGCAAATCTTTGCTGTACTATAACTACTCCTCAGAATGAACATCCCAAAGCCACCCGGCGTCGGGACGACTTAGCCAATAATGTACAATAAACCGTGCCAAATTGGAAAAAGCATTAGAAGTGGACACGGCTTGGCGGCCTTGGGCAGGATAGGGTTACCACACAAACATTCGAGAAAAGACGGCGAACTATGCTGGCGGCCAATTGGTATATGGCGAAGAATGTCCGCATGCAATAGGCGATCTCAAGAGAAAGACTCGCACAGGCTGGAAAATACAACATCCTTGCCCGGTGCGAGTCTTTGCACTTATGCAATTTGAATCGCTGTGTACCGAGCGGTACGCGCGGTGGTGTAAGCGGTCGGCGTGCTTGGCTCCTCAATTGATTGCGGCCTGTGTCATGCTGCCGCTTTTCAGATGAGATCGGTGGTTCCTGCCCGGAGCGGCTCAGCTCACGTTGCCGTTCTTGTCACAGGTCAGAGAGAGATTATATGTTTTATCAAAAGTAATGGCTCCCAAATATTTCTTCACCATTCTGGCTGAACCGTATGCGGTGTTTCCGCTTCTGGTTGCGGACTTGGAAGCAACAGACCAGATGCTGTTGTAAATTGTGACATTACAGTTGGAGGCTGTGCAGGCCGAGCCGGTCCCGGTGTAGGTAAAGGAGCCGGTAAGGGTGATCTTCCACTGCGGGACTCCCTCAGTGCTGTTGAATATATAGTTTTTTGCCTTCGTTATAGAACCCGAAGCTCTGGCCTGCGGCAGGGTCTCCAGCGTGATCTCAAGATAGCTGCCGTCCGCATAGGAGATGACTTCCAGCAGTTCCTCTCCCGCGCTTGCATGCGCAATCTGCGTGGGAAGCCCCGATAGCAGCAGGACAAAGGCGAGCAAAACGGCAATCATTTTTATAATATTCCTTTTCATAATATCCCCTCCCATTTTCATTTGCTATTTACTCAATATATATTTCGACATGCGACCTCTCGTCCGCTTCTCTAGCTCGGGCCGTCTCAACAGTGACCAGAGCCACCCAGGAAATCAGAATGGCCAGCGTTGTGACGCAGACCGCGAACAGCACACGCCTCCGGATGCGAAGGCCCTTCAGGACCGCTGCAGTTTCCATATTTTCCACATACGCTGCCGCGATCTCCTGCGGCGTTCCCAGCTGTGCCTGAATCGCCGCAACGTCCGCGTCGGGATGTTCCTGGACGAATTCCTGCACGGTCTCCCTGATCTGCGTCATGACATACCGGCGCATCTTGCCGCCCGGCAGCCATGACCGCACCTTGCGGTAATAGCGCCTTGCCGCCCGTTCAGCTGTGTTCATTTTTTCCTTGCCCCCCCCTGAATAATTTGAAAAACACCCTGTGTGATCGCCCGGTACTCCCGGCTCAACTCCTGCAGACGGCGGCGGCCGGGCTCCTCCAGATGATAGTAAACACGCGTCATCCGTTTGCCTACCAATACCTTTTCGCCGGAAAGCATGCCCTGATCCTGCAGCTTATAGAGTACCGGGTACAGGGAGCCTTCCTCTGTCACAATGGCTCCGCCGCTGCGTTCGGTGATTTCCTGCACGATTTGATATCCGTACATGTCTTCCTGATCGAGCAGAGCGAGGATCAGCAGCGATATAAGACCCCGCTGGAAGCAGCTCTGTGTATTTTCCTTTTTTGCCATCTCATACATTCACCTCGGCCGTTTGTATCAACTTGTCAAAAGTTCTCGCGGGAGTTCTGCAAGATCACTTTCAAAATCGGAATGCATTGACTGCGAAGAAGAAAATGCAATTTTAAATGCAGAAACAGACAATCGGCCGGGAAAATACTATGGCGTTATTTTTTGGCGCAGAGTTTCCTATTGGACTTTCTGACCGTACATCTTTTGACAATATGCTACCAATACATATAATACAGGCTAATCATAATGAGGTCAATATTTTTTTTACAAAAATATTGTTGACATTTTGTAAAAAATAGTATATTCTTTCAATTGAGGCTCGGAAAATATTGGCATAAACTGCCAGTTTCTGGTCAACGAGCTATAGACGAAGCTGCCCGAAAGGCGATAGAACATTTCGGATGCTTCAAAAAAATGAAAAGGAGACAATTACTATGAAAAAGAATCGATGGACCCGGCTGCTTTCTCTCCTGCTGGCGGTGGTGCTCTGCGTCGAGCTGCTGCCTGCGGTGGGGTCCGCGGTTTCTCCTTCCGAAGATTTGGAGCATACCGTCGAGGGGACGGTCGAGGAGCCCGCTGAGGTCGCGTTCGAAGAGGCATCGCTGCGCGGCGAGCGCGTCAAGCACTTCCGTATGGGGGACGGAAGCTATGTCGCGGTGCAGTATGACGTGCCGGTCCATCATCAGGACGCGGACGGCCAGTGGCAGGACATCGACAACACGCTCGAACCGGTCGGGCAGACCTACGCGGTGGAGGACGGAAGCGTCGCCTTCGCGGCCAGTCTGAACGGAGACGCCGTCTTCACGGCGGGCGCGGACGAGCACCGGGTGCAGCTCTTTCTGGACGGTGATCCGGACGTCCTGCCCAGTCACGATGCAACACTGGCAGCTCCGGAGCCGACGGAGGCCGTCGCTCTTCCTGAAGTGACGGAAGAAACCACAGAAGAACCGGCAGAAGAGGCCGAAACGGCTGCTGCGGCAGAAGAAACCCATGCTGAAATGATGGTTGAAACCGGGGCTGCGGCCGAGCTGGAGCCTGCCGGTCCGGCGCGCTCCTACCACGCGGCAGAGGCCGTTGTGCAGGAGCCTTTTTCTCTGCGTTCAGATGACCCGTTTGTCCCGGAAAAGCTCAGCTCTTCGCTGCTTTACCCGGACGTTTACGATGGCGTTGATCTCGCATACACGCTCTACGGCGAAACGATCAAAGAGACGATCCTGCTCAACAAGGCGCAGGCCAGCTATCTCTTTTCTTTCGTGCTGCAAACGGGCGATCTGACCGCAGAAATGCAGGAAGACGGTTCTGTCCTCCTGCTCGATGAGGCCGGATCGCCCGTTTACGCGATCCCCGCGCCCTACATGCTCGACGCCGGGGGGACGTACTCCGACGCCGTGCGCTACACCCTCGAGGAGCTGGACTGCGGCAGCTACCGCCTGCTCGTCGACGCGGACGCCGCGTGGATCGAGGAAGAGGCGCAGTTCCCGGTCGCCATCGACCCGACGATCGTCAAGATTTCGCAGTCCGGCTCCCTCTCGTGGGCCTATGTCTTCTCCGGCAGGCCGGACACCAACTACCCCGAAAGCACGGTTCGGGTCGGCTATACCCAGCATAACGGCAGCGGCGAATATCAGGCCATCGCGGCGGTCGACAAGCTGCCTGAACTGCCCTCCGGCAGCATGGTCACGGCGGCAGCCATTCATGCCCTGCAGTCCGGCTTCAGCAACGTTTCTTCCGACGATTTCCAGTACCTGTACGCCCACCAGATGACAATTGACAAGACGGGGAGCCAGAAGTACAGCGACTGGATCAAGACCCTGACGTGGAATAAAATTTATGCAAACGGAACGAATCATTATAAAACCGCGACGGAGGATTTCATCCGCCTGACCAGTACGAACGGCTACCGCTCGCTGGATATCACCCGCGCGGCCCGCAGCTGGTACAGCGGCGGGAAATGCCATGCGATCCTGCTGCGCTCGGACTGCAGCGCGAGCAAGCGCATCGTCTCCTCGTTCCAGACGGGGGCGTCGTATCTCACGGTGACCTACCGCAACGACTTCGGCCTGGAGAGCTACTACACCTACCAGACCCAGAGTGCGGGCCGCGCCGGCACCGGCTATATCTCCGACCACATGCAGCGCCTGACCTTCGTCGTGCCGCTGCTCTCGTCGGATAGCAGCGTGATGCCCTTCGGGCTGTCGCTCGTGTACAACTCCGGCCTCAGCCGGGAGTCCTTCGGTGTGCAGCAGAAGAAAAACCCCAACGAGCCGCCCGACTATACGCGCGACTACCGCAATATGCTGCTCGGCTCCGGCTGGAAGCTCTCCGCGCAGCAGTGCGTCCAGTCCGTCCGCATCGGCTCGGACGACGCGCAGACCCTCTACTGGGTCTACACGGACGCCGACGGCACGCAGCACTATTTCTCGAAGGAGGGAGGCGGCGGAGCCGAAACGGACGGCGTCTTCCGGGACGAGGACGGCCTCGGCCTGAAGATGACGTGCCAGTCGAACCCGGACAGCGACACCGGCCACACGAACTTCACCATAACGGACGACAACGGCAACGAGACCTTCTTCCGCGACGGCATCCTGACCTATACAAAGGACGCCTACGGCAACGGCATTTATTATTGTTATAACGGCATCAACTTCGACACCCCGGACGGCAAAAGCTGGCGCCCGACAAACGAGGTCTTTAACCGCCTGACCCGCATCTGCCGCCAGAACAAGGACGCTTCGGTCGAATACCTCGCCAAGCTGATCTACGACGCGGATGGCAGGCTCCTCCGCGTCGGCGACGAGGCCGGGAAGGAGACAAAGTTCCATTACGACAACACCGCGGGCGTCCGCCAGCTCGATTACCTCCTCTGCCCGGACGGCACAAAGCTGAACTACACCTACGATACGACCGGCCTGAACGGCGCGCACGACGGCGAGGCCAATTACGGCATCTGGTATACCTACCACACGGACGGCACCATTGACCAGTTCTATGAATTCACCCTCGACGGCGGAACGCATGTGCCCGGCGACACGGTCAAGTGCTGGAACGGCAAAAACCGCTCGAGCTACCGCGCGTTCGGCGCGGACCAGCTGGCGGAAACGGATGACGACATCCGCCTCGAGGTCGTCTTCGACAACTGGGGCCGCACCATCTCCACCTATACCACCAATACGGATATCACGCGCATCCTCGGCAGCTCCGCCGCTTCCTATACGGACACCGCAGAGCGCAGCAAGCAGAATAACCGCCTGACGAGCGTCGGCTCGACGGGCATGACGGCGGAAAACCTCCTGCGGGACGGCGGGCTGGAATCGGAGGACGGCTGGACGAACGCCTCGACCGGCAGCGGCTCCGCAGCGGCCCGCACGACGATCACGAACGACGAAAACCGCCGCCACGGCACGGGCGGCCTGAATCTCTACCTCCCGGACAGTGCGGGCAGCGGCGACGCAGCCGCCATCTCCCGCCCCGTAACGCTCACCGCCGGGGAGACCTACACCCTCTCGGGCTACTTCTCCGCCAGCTCCCACCTGCGCTGGACCAGCGGCGCGCGGCTGGATGCCGTCGTGCAGGGCGGAGGCGCGGAGCAGACCGTCCTGCTGACGGATGCCCGCCCGTCCTCCGCCATCGAAAACGGCTGGCAGCGCGTGACCGCCACGTTCACGGCCCCGGCGGCGTCCTGCCGCATCGCCTTCCGCATGAGCGGCTGCACGGGCACGGCCTACCTCGACGATCTCCAGCTGGAGCAGGCGGAGGCCGCCTCCACCTATAACCTCCTGCAGAACGCCTCGTTCGAATTCGGCGATGCGGGCTGGAACCTGCAGGGCGGCTCCGCCGCGGCTGCGGATACCAGATTCGGCGCGAAGGCCATGACTATGCAGGGCAGCTACGACGGCTACCTCCATGTCAGCCAGCCCGTCGCGCTGAACTGCTCCTCGGATACGACGTTCCTGCTCTCCGGCTGGGCGCAGGCGGACTACGCCGCCCCGAACGCCGCTTTGGAGTTTGGCAGCGGCACGCGCTACTTCGGCCTGATCGCGGAGATCTTCTATGTGGGCGTGGAAAAGCCCGAGCGGCAGAGCGTCCCGTTCAGCTGGGCCACCGCCGACTGGCAGTGCGCCGTGGGGACCATCGTGCCGAAGGAGAGCGG
>OGDN01002524.1_pt1 | contig 23174 bp, 17 predicted proteins | sample 1570271 | NCBI WGS metagenome assembly OGDN01 (sample SAMEA4384481, study PRJEB24528) | human gut metagenome | reverse complement strand
TACAACAAGAGGTACTCTAAGAGGAATATTTTTCAGTTCCATACATCTCATTACAAGCTCTTTTACAATTTCCAGCTCCTCTTTTGGTACTTCAAATACAAGTTCGTCGTGAACCTGCATAATCATTTTAGTTTTGAGATTTTTGGCTTCTAATTCGCGTTCAACTTTCACCATTGCCATCTTTATCAAATCAGCTGCTGTACCTTGCAATGGTTGATTAATCGCAGCACGCTGTGCAAATTCTCTAATCGAATAAGTTGAACTGTTTAATTCAGCAGAAAGATAACGTTTTCGTCCAAATATAGTTTCTACATAACCTTTTTTATTAACAAACTCGACTTCTTCATTCATATACTCCTTAACCCCTGGATAAGTTTTGAAGTACTTATCAATAAACTCCTGAGCCTCATTATTAGTAATTCCAAGGTTTTTAGCAAGCCCGTACTTAGACTGTCCGTATACAATACCAAAATTAACAGCTTTTGCTCTTCGCCGCATTTCTTTAGTAACTTTTTCCAGTTTTACTCCAAAGACTTTAGAAGCTGTAATTGCGTGAATATCTTCTCCGGAATTAAATGCTTTTATAAGGTGCATATCGCCGGAAACATGGGCTAAAAGTCTTAATTCTATTTTGAGGATCGCTCAAAGCGAAGGTGTAGTTGATAAAGATGTAACACCAACAATGAGGGACGGACGACTGGTTATTCCTGTTATTCCTGCCTATAAAAGAAAGATTAAGGGTATTGTCCATGATGAATCAGCAAGCGGAAAGACAGTATTTATAGAGCCAGCAGAAGTGGTTGAGGCAAATAATCGCATTCGTGAGCTTGAAAGTGATGAACGGAGAGAAATTATTCGCATTTTAACCTCCTTTGCCAATGAATTACGTCCTTACACTGAAGAGATATTCCATTCTTACGAATTTCTTGCTGATATTGATTTTATTCGGGCGAAGGCATTATTTTCAATTCAAATCAACGGATTATTGCCTACATTTGAAGATTGTCAGCAGGTAGATTGGTATCATGCTATACATCCTTTATTATTTTTGTCACTTCAAAAGCAACAAAAACAAGTCGTTCCATTAGATATAACTTTAGATCATAAAAACAAAATTCTCTTGATCTCAGGACCTAATGCTGGAGGAAAGTCAGTCTGTTTAAAAACTGTGGGATTACTGCAGTATATGTTACAATGCGGACTTCTGATTCCGGTTTATGAAAATTCACGAACAGGAATCTTTGATAGTATATTTATTGATATTGGAGATGAACAGTCGATAGAGAATGATTTAAGTACTTATAGTTCTCATTTGACAAATATGAAATTTTTTGTCCGAAATTGTGATGACCGTACAATATTGTTGATTGATGAATTTGGGGGCGGTACAGAACCTCAAATCGGAGGAGCAATAGCAGAAGCCTTATTAGATCGATTCAATAAGAAAAATTCATTCGGTGTTATTACGACTCATTATCAGAACTTGAAGCATTTTGCCGAAGATCATGAAGGGGTGGTAAACGGGGCCATGCTTTATGACCGCCATCTGATGCAAGCACTTTTCCAACTTCAAATAGGAAATCCGGGGAGTTCATTTGCTGTAGAAATCGCACGCAAAATAGGATTGCCTGAAGAAGTAATAGCGGAAGCATCGGAAATAGTAGGTAGTGAATATATCAATGCCGATAAATATCTGCAAGATATCGTGCGCGACAAACGTTACTGGGAGACTAAACGCCAGAACATCCGCAAACGTGAAAAGCAAATGGAGGAAACCATCAGTAAATATGAGGCAGAAATTCAAGAACTGGAGAAAAGCCGGAAAGACATCTTGCGAAAAGCCAAAGAAGATGCCGAACGCCTGCTTCAAGAATCGAACGCACGTATAGAAAATACAATTCGCACTATTAAAGAGGCTCAGGCTGAAAAAGAAAAGACGCGACTGGCACGCCAAGAATTGTCTGAATTTAAAGAGACAATAGAAGATATCGAAAAGGCAGACAAAGAAGACAAAATAGCCCGAAAAATGGAGAAACTGCGTGAAAAGCAGGAAAGAAAGAAAGACAAGAAAAACAAAGACCAGTCTCAGAATACAACTGCCGCCCCCCCCAGCGTGCCCAAAGTGCAACCGATAGAAATCGGTACATCAGTTAAATTGAAAGGGCAATCGGGTATCGGGGAAGTACTGGACATAAACGGCAAAAACGCGACAGTCATGTTTGGCATGATAAAAACGACTGTAAAAATAGAGAGGTTGGAACGAAGCGATATCTCTCTATCCGTTGCACAAAAGCCGATTGCCAAAAGCACATTTGTAAGTAGTGAGACACAAGACCGTGTATATGAAAAGAAACTAAACTTTAAGCAAGATATCGATGTGCGAGGTATGCGTGGAGATGAAGCGATTCAGGCAGTCACTTATTTCATTGACGATGCCATCCTGCTGGGAATAAGTCGTGTGCGTATATTGCATGGAACGGGAACTGGCATTCTGCGCACGTTGATTCGTAAGTATTTGGCAACAGTTTCGGGGGTAGCTCATTATCAGGATGAACATGTCCAGTTTGGAGGGGCAGGTATTACGGTTGTCGACCTAGAATAATATTTTTTAGTAATAATGGGATGTTTCCAACTAATTTTATATATATTCGCAGCAAAATAGAGAATATTAAAAGCTGGTGATTGCAGAAACTTCCCATACTCTCATTAGCATTAAGCTAGACGAACAAGAGTTTCATAATATTTTTGATAAATATTATGTGACTCTTTGTCTGTTTGCGAATCAATACACCGAAAGTGACGAAGCGTCTGCCGATATTGTTCAAGATTCTTTTGCCAAGTTATGGCAAATCAGAGAAGATTTCTTCTATTTACATCAGATTAAAGCTTTTCTCTATACAGCAGTTCGCAACAAAGCTTTGAATGAATTGGAACATTCCAAGATAGTACATGAATACGCACAAAAAGTCATCGAGAGGAAAAAAGATTCCTTTTTTCATGACGCGGTGGTGGAAGAAGAGACCTACCGGATTGTGACAGAAGCCATTGACAAACTGCCCGACCAAATGAAAGCCATTATGAAATTGGCTTTGGAAGGAAAAAAGAATGCTGAAATAGCTGAAAAACTTCATATATCCGCAGAAACTGTCCATACTTTAAAAAAAATCGCTTATAAAAAGCTCCGCGAATTCTTAAAAGAGTATTATTATCTTCTCTTCTTCTTAATATAACATCGTTCACTCCCGGTAATTTCATTGCAGAGCAAAAAAGCTTTGTGGCAAAGCATACGTGGATTATTTCAAAGCACATGCCGATTAAAACAAATTTTCTCATTGATACATTCTTTGTATTTAGAAGCCCAAAACAACCAAAACTATTCAGAAATAACCAAACATAAACCTTTAATTATCAATACATTCTAAAATTTAACACTTTCAGACTGCTTTTTGATGGTTCCCAAATTTCCACATATTTTTGAGACATATTTCTGACGTGGAGAATTTGCGGAGCTTATTTTTTGTCATTTCGTGTAGATAGTTGACAAGGGTTTACATCCGTTTACAACGAGCGACAAATTCCGCCCCGATGTGTGATGATAGTCACATCGTGTAGAAAGGCGACAACGGTTTACTGCTGTTTACCTTGGTTCACCACTTCAGATAGATGAGAATGAAGAAGTGAAATTAGTAAACGATAAGCAGTATGAAAGTAACCAAGAAATGTGCCTTTTGTGGTCAGTCCTTTGTGACCCGAAGCGGAATGCAACGCTATTGCAGCGAGGCTTGTCAAGCCGAAGCCAAACGAGCCAGAGCAATGCAGAAGAACAACCTCTTCAAACTGGCTCAGCCACTCATGAAGATACAACATCAGGAGTATCTCACCTTTTCCAAAGCAGCCACCCTCATGGGCTGTTCCCGTCAATACATCTATAAACTTGTAGCCACGGGTAAACTGAACGCCTCACGTATCAGTAACCGCATGGCATTCATTCGTAGAGCCGACATCGAGCAGATGCTGGCATCCAATCCCTATCATCGTATTTTGCCAGGTAGTACCTCTGCACCGAGAAAGTCTGCATCGTCTTCCACATCCCTCAAAAAGAAAAAGAGGGAAGAGAAAAACGATGAGGTGCTGGATTTCTATTCGGGTGAAGAGGTCATGACCCTTTATAAAGTCAAGCAATCGTGGCTTTATACCTCTGCCAAACGCTACAAGATACCCATTTGCCGTATCGCTGGCAAGAACTACTACAGCAAGAAACACATTGATGAGTTCTTCGGTGTTGCCGTTGACATCAGCAAAATCACCCAATGGCTGACAGCCGAGCAAGTGGAAGAGCTCTTCAACATGAAGCCCACAGCCCTCCGTGCATACACCTATCGCCATAAGATTCCAACTAAAAGAGAATATGGACGTACCTATTACTCCCAATCCCATTTGGCGGAACTCCGCAGAACCGACCTTATGAGCGATGAAAACTACTATACCGTAGAACAGATACAGCAGATTTATGGACTCACCTCTGCCAATATTTGCCATATCATCAAGGTTAAACACATCGGAAAGGTCAAAGTAGGACGAAAGAATCTGCTTCTACGTTCTGATGTAGAGCGTGTTATGGCTGAAAGAAACGGACAACCATAAGTAACCACCATTATTCAGCGATTATTTCAAAATGATTATCGTGATTGTTCTCACGGTTATTTCATTGTATTTCTTTGCATCGAAAAAATCAGTATTAACAAATAAAATCGGAAATATGAAGTGTAAGACTGTAACGCTACGAAAGCGTAAGATTAAGAACGGAACCCAGTATTCACTTTGCTTGGACTACTATCCCGGCTATCGTGACAATGCCACCATGAAGGTTATCACACGCGAGGCATTGGGCATCTACATCTTTGCCAAGCCTGCCAACCAGCAGGAGAAAGATTTCAATGCACGCATGATGAAGAAAGCTACCATCCTACGTAACCAACGCTATGAAGCCATCTTCAACGAGAATCATGGATTCTTTGACAAGAACAGGATGAAAGGCGATTTCCTTGCCTACTTCAAAGAGTTGGCAAACAGGAAGAACATCAAGTGGCAACACGTTTACAAGCACTTTGAACGCTTTGTAGACGGTAAATGCACCTTTGATGAAGTGGATGTCGATTTGTGTCGTAAGTTCATGGAGTATCTGCTTGATGCCCCTCAGTCCATCCACACCAATCGGAAACTGCATATCAACTCCGCAGCCGGCTATTGGTCAACTTTCCGTGCCGTTCTCCACACCGCCTACCGTGACAGGAAAATCAAGGAGAATCCCAACCCCTTCTTGGATCGTATTGAATGTATCCCTACCATCAAGGAACATTTGAGCGAGGATGAGTTGATACGACTTGCAGAAACACCTTGTGAGGAGGATGTTCTAAGACGGGTATTTCTTTTCGGATGCCTCACAGGAATAAGGAAGAGCGACATCATACAGCTTACATGGCAACAAGTCCAGCCCTATACCAACGGTAGGATGTATGTTACCACACGTATGCAGAAGACACAGCAGATTATACACAACCCCATCAGCCAGGAAGCCCTTGAACTCCTTGGCGAACATTGTGAGGGGCTAATCTTCAAAGGTTTTAAGGAAAAGATGTTGCAAGGTCCACTGCAACGATGGCTGGCAGCAGCCGGAATCACCAAGAAAATTACCTTCCACTGTTCACGTCATACCATGGGTTCGCTCCATGTGGAGAAGGGAACCGATATGGCAGAGATTCAGGCTTTGTTGGGACACAAGAACATTACCACCACACAGATTTATTCCAAGTTGGCATCAGACCAGCTCTGCAAGGTGGTGGATAAAATCACATTGAAGCGTAAGGCTGAACAGTAATACTGCATCAACGCAAAATCCATCAAGGGGTGTCATCAGCTGACATCCCTTTTTCTGTATAAAAAGCCCTTTCTATGGCATTTTGAGTATGATTTTAGAGTATGATATTGCGTCAATAGTTAACAAATGTAGACAAATGATGCAACAGTAGGCAATAATGAGTGATATTTGAAAGAACTCCATTACTTTTGCAGAAGAAACCAATGAAAATTAAGTAATAACCCTAAATGAATATGAATAATATGGAGTCATCTATCAAAGAAAAATATCTTATCTGGACGGCTGTCGGCTTGGCGATTTGTGTCATTTCTCTTGGAGTAACCATTATTATAGGAAGCGACTTCGGTCATGACAACTTTATCAGGTTGATTGTCTTTGTATGCAGCAATGTGTTCGGATGGTTGCTCTATCTTGTCTTCCAGTCGTTCATCTTTGATGCCTATCATATCTATAAATTGAAGTTCGGCAAAAAGGAGAAGCCATTGGAGGTAGAGGCGGTGGTTCCACAAGAGGTTATTGCTCCGGTGGCTGAGGAGACTGCAATAGCTGAAGAAATATCCGATAAAGAGCCAACCCAAGAATTCCAGCCTATTGAAATCCACATCTCCTCTCAACATCATCAGGAGAGAAAGGCTTCTTATGAGGAGATGCAGAAACAGGAGATGGAGCAACGTGTGAGAATAGTAATGGAGTATATCCATTACATAATGCCCCGTATTGCAGACGAAGAGACCATCAACCATATCTGCACCGAGGTACATAATTGGATGTACAATCCCAACTATAAACCGAAATCAATCAAAAGAAGACTGACCAAGCAGATAACGAGTGTTCCACTCCGTCATTTGGTGTGGAACATTACCGCACGTTTCATGAATCCCAAACTTTACAGTGGCGATAATAAGGCCATATTCATAAAGACCTTGTTCCCGAAAGAGTTTGCCGATACTGAGATTGATACCATCAAGAACTTCAAGGTAGATGCCCGAAAGAGCGAAATCCCCATTGATGAACCCGAAGGAGACAATTTTTCTTTCCACTATCCTGAAGATTATACTCCAAAACAGCTTTCATAGCCCAATTCCATAGAATAACCATAAGCAGTCGGTAAATCGTAACTGCCTGTATCACATCGTTTCCCGAATAACTTTGCCCGTCATTTATGGTCGGTCATCGTTATTCGGGAATTATTTTGCAATTATCATCCGTGGAGGTAGTCACGGCTGTATCATTCAAGTCCTTTGCAGCAAGTCCCACTAAAGGGGCGAGTTTCAAAATGGAAAATAATATGATTACCTTCAACGACCTTCCTATGGTCGTGGCTCAGCTTCGGGATGAAGTGATGAGCCTGAAAAGTCTGCTCACTGAGCAGCGCAGTGAGAACAACGCAAAGGCAGTGGACACCCACGTCCCCATGTCAGTGGATGAAGCAGCGGAATATCTGGGTATTCCAAAAGGTACGCTTTACATGAAGCTCTCCGATGGAACCATCCCTGCCACCAAGCCCGGCAAACGCTACTGCCTCTACCGTGATGAACTGGACAAGTGGCTGGAGTCTTCCCGTAAGAATCCCGTACCTCTATCCGATGAGGAACTTAGCGAGTCCATATCCTCTTCCCACCGTCGCAAACCCAACAAACGTAACTGGTAATGGCTATGGAAGAGGATAAGAATTACATCAACATGATTCATGGCGACCTCGCACGAGCAAGTCAGGTACAGAGCGGTATGCCCGAGAATGTCGGTGTGATGAATATCAAGAGTGCCAACCGTACCATACTCGAAGCGTCCCAAAAGCCAACGCCACGTTCGCTATGGGACTGCTTCTGGTATGAGGGGGAACTCTCCTGTCTCTTTGCCGACTCCAATGTGGGCAAGTCCATCCTTGCCGTACAGATAGCTGACCGTATAGCACAAACCGACAATGTGCTGTACTTGGATTTCGAGTTGTCCGAGAAACAGTTCCAGCTCCGCTATACCAACGAGCACGGCAATCTGTATTCCTTCCCCGAAAGGCTGTACCGTGTATCCCTTGATTGTGATTCCCTCCTTGATGCCAACTTCGAGGAGGCAATCATCGGTAGCATCGAGCAGATGGCACTGCAGACAGGATGCAGGATATTCATCGTTGATAACCTTACCTATCTGTGCTGTGCCATGGAAAAGGGGGATGCGGCAGGACGGCTGATGATCCAGCTCAACAATCTCAAGAAGAAATACGAGCTTTCAATCCTCGTCCTGGCCCATACACCCAAACGCTCCTTGGACTATCCCATCACCTCTAACGACCTTGCCGGAAGCAAACGCCTGTACAACTTCTTTGACAGCGTGTTTGCCATTGGCAAAAGTGCCCAAGATGGAAGTCTACGCTATGTGAAGCAGTTGAAGGTGCGCTATGGGACATACTCATACGATGCCGACAATGTCATCATCTATGAGATTGAGAAGGTCGATTGCTTTCTGCAATTTGTACACCGAGGATACTCCACGGAAAAGGAACATCTGAAGCAGTTGGGAGACGATGAATCCACCCGTAGGAACAGCCAGATATTGGAGCTCTCCCGAATGGGCAAGTCGTTAAGGGAGATTGCTTCACAAGTAGGTTGCGGTAAATCAACTGTTGGGCGAGTAATCCACCGCAGCAAAGAGAATGAAAAAGCCATCGTCCCAAGTGTCCCACCGTCCCAGCCCTTAGGGGAACGGGACATGGGACAGGACGGGACACCCTGTAAAATCAAAGAAAAGGAGGATTGAGTATGAAGAACTATTCATTGCAGACATACAAAGGTGTGGCTACCCGTCATACTTGCCCGAACTGTGGCGACAAGCGTTCCTTTGCCTATTATGTGGACGAGGAGAATACACCTCTGCATCCGTCAGTCGGAAGATGCAACCACGAAAGCAGCTGTGGGTATCATTACACTCCCAAGCAATACTTTCAGGATCATCCCGAATGCCGCACCTCCAATGCTTCTTCTTTTGACGAGCAAATGAGAGACGTAAAGAGCAAGAGCACTCCAACCGAACCACTGAAGCCTACGGCCATCGGCTATGTTCCAATTCACTATGTGGAGAAATCGAAAAGCGTGCAAAGTAACTTTTTCCGCTTTCTCTCTACATTGCTGGGCAACTACTATGGCAGCAAGTCTCAGGAGGTATTGAACCGCTTGTTGGATGAGTATCGTTTGGGGGCGACTCGTGACGGTGCTGTTATCTTTTGGCAGATAGACAAGAATGGCAAGGTACGCACTGGCAAGGTGATGCAGTACAATCCCGAAGACGGACACCGCATCAAGGAACAAGGTGCAGCCATCAACTGGATACATAGCATACTGAAAAAGCAGAAGGTATTGCCGGAGGAGTGGCAACTGTCCCAATGTCTTTTCGGTGAACACCTGCTAAACCTCTATCCCGACAAGGTGGTGGTATTGGTCGAATCCGAGAAGAGTGCCATCATCGGCTCTGCCATCTTTCCTAACTATGTATGGTTGGCGACAGGTGGCAAGAGCCAAATGAAGGAGGACAAACTTCGTGTGTTGAGCGGAAGAACCGTACTTCTCTTTCCTGATGCGGACGGATATACCGAATGGAAACAGCGTGCAGAAAGTATGACCTATTGCAAAGCCATCGTATCTGACCTCATTGAGAAACACGCTACTCCCAAGCAGAAAGCCGACCACATCGACATAGCCGACTGGATAATCTTTCAGATACAGGAAGGCAAGCTAATGTCCACTGCCAACCACTTTGTAGAGGCAGAAAAAATCCTGCAACGGATGATAAAGAAGAACCCTGTACTGCAAAAGCTGATTGATGAACTCGACCTTGTATTGGTCGATGCAAGTCACATCGCAAGCGATGATAAAAGCCCTCCTTGACGGAGGAGAGCGGAAGCCGTAGGCTGTAGCGGACTGACAAGGGCTTGCCCTTGATATAGCCCACTATAACTACACGCTTCGCTTTCGTAGTTGTGGGCTCTCCCGAGGGGATTAGGGCTTTGCCCTAATGACCCACTCAGGGCGTTTCACCCCTGAGAACCCCGAGCAAAGAGTGACCCTCTCTTTGCAATCTCCGCTTATGGGTTGCACCCCTAAGAACCCCCATTCCGTTGGTCACGACAGACAGACCGATAGCGGAAGCAAACGACACAATGACCAAGTGACCAAACAAACAAATTGTAACCAATATAAAAAAGAATAACTATGGCAACAAAAAGCAGTATACATATCAAGCCTTGCAATATAACATCAAGCGAGGCTCATAACCGCAGGACTCCCGAATACATGCGTAACATCGGGGACTCCAAAATCTATATCGTACCCGAACTCTCTGCCGATAACGAGCAGTGGATAAATCCCAGTTTCGGCAATGTCGCTTTGCAGACGCATTATGACAACATCAAGCGTATGGTTAAGGAAAAGACCGGGCGTGCGATGCAGGAAAAGGAACGTGAACGCAAAGGCAAAAACGGAAAGATTATCAAGGTGGCCGGGTGTTCGCCCATCCGTGAAGGTGTATTGCTTATCAAAGCAGATACCACCTTGAATGACCTTCGCAGATTTTGCGATGAGTGTAAACAGCGTTGGGGAATCACACCGATACAGATTTTCATGCACAAGGATGAAGGGCATTGGCTCCCTGGCGAACCCGATGCTGACGATAAGGAGAGCTTCAAAATTGGGGACAGATGGTTCAAACCGAACTACCATGCCCATATCGTTTTTGATTGGATGAACCACGACATAGGAAAGAGCTGCAAACTTAATGATAACGATATGATGGAAATGCAAACATTAGCATCCGAGATTCTTGAAATGGAGCGAGGACAATCTAAAGCCGAGACAGGCAAGGAACATCTGGAACGTAACGACTTCATACTTGAAAAGCAGAAATCCGAACTCCGCAACTTGGATGCCGTAAGGCGATACAAGGAGTATCAGGTGAAGGTTGCCGAGCAGGAGGTTCAGGAAGCAGAGAGTATAACACAAGCCCTACGTGATGAAGCCCTGCAAAAAGAGAAGCAGAATGAAATGCTCGACAAGGCTATCAGTGATAAACGCTCCAAGTTAAACAAGGAGAAAGGAAGTCAATTGCTCGGTGCTGTTGCAGATTGGGCTACAGGAAAGTCCAAAGCACTGAAAGGTGATATAGAGGACTTGAAACTTGATTTGGCGGAAGCACACGAAGCCATAGCCGAAGAACGCAAACGAACACAGGCAGAAACCGCCAAGTTCGAAGCCTATAAGAAATCAGTTGCACAGCAGATGGAAAGTGCCGTTCGCAATGCTGTACTTAAAAAGGATGATGAGATTCGCAACTTGAAAGACCGTCTTTCGTGGAGAGACAAGATGCTGAGGATATTTACAAAAATCCTAATGCAAAGTAATGGCACTTTCAGAAAGGCTGTCGATTCGATCATCAGTTTTGCCAAGGACACTTATCGCAGCATCTTCAGTAGAGAGGAAGCAAAGACCATCAAAAGTGTGATGGAAGCCTTTGGCAAAGACAAGGAGGATTACAGAGTTATCGGAACTTTCCTTGTATTCACGGCAGATAAGAAAGAGGACTTATCCAATAGTGAGTACAGCAAGGCTGTTCGCGAAGTAGATGATATCGCCATAGGTAGATATGAACATGTTCAGAAACGAGGGAACTCAATAAAATTGTAATAAAGCACACTTAGATAATAAAATTCATTGGAAAAGTTGCAAAGGTAAGCGTTTTTTGTTTACCTTTGCAACAAATAAACCGAATATGAGTTTGAATGATTGGATAAAGGAGCAAGAACAAAGAGGAATTACCACATTCTCTTTTCAACAAATCCGATGTGTGTTTGATGAACGTTCTGAGAAGACGCTGAAAACAGACATCAACAGACTTACATTGTCTAAGAGGATTCAAAACGTTTATAAAGGCTTTTATGTAATCATTCCCATCCAATACCAGTTAAAGGGAGTAGTGCCACCGACTTATTACATCAATGAACTGATGGAATATCTTGGCAAGCCTTACTATGTGGGATTGCTTTCTGCTGCTGCCATATACGGAGCTTCACACCAGAGAGCAATGATGACTCAGATTGTAACTACAGGACCAAGACCAAGGACCTCAAATAAGCACTCTCTTTTGGATTGGAATTACCGTCAGCAGATACCTAATGAACTGATTGAAAGCCGTAACGCAGAAATGGGTCGAATAAATTACTCATCAGCAGAGCTGACTGCTGTGGATATTGTTCAGTTTGCATCAAATATTGGAGGTTATCAAAGGGCTGCCACCGTTCTTGCCGAATTGGTGGATGTACTTGATATGCCAAAAATGGAAGGGGTTCTTCCATATACCACAACGACAGCAATGCAACGGTTTGGATACTTGTTGGAGTTTGTCTTATTTGAGCAAGATAAGGCAGACCAATTATACGACATAATGAAAAAGCGGAATGGTTATTTTAATGCCGTGCTTATGAGTTCCGAACATCCGGCATCGGATGATACAGAGAGTAACCGATGGAGAGTAAACATGAATATTGACATTGAAATTGATGAATTATGATAGATAGAGCTTCCATAATGGCATGGAATGAGTTTGTTCCATGGACGGATTTTGCAATGGTTGAGCAAGATTTGATTATCAGCCGTGCATTGGTAGATATATTCAGCGATGATTTTCTGAGAGAGCAATTGGCTTTCAGAGGTGGAACAGCCTTGCACAAATTATACCTTTCGCCTCAAGTCAGATATAGCGAGGATATTGATTTGGTGCAGATTAATCCCGGACCAATCAAGCCTATCTTATTCCGATTGGGCGAGGTATTGAGCTGGATGCCCGATAAAGTAATCAAGCCTAAAAGACACAATAATACCATGCTGTTCCGAATGGAGTCAGAAATACCTCCAGTGCAACCTATACGCTTAAAGGTAGAGATAAATTGTAAGGAGCATTTCAGTGTAATGGGATTCCAGAAAGTTCCGTTCGAGGTCAACAACAAATGGTTTAGCGGTGAATGTGAGATAACGACCTATGCTCTTGACGAATTGATGGGTACGAAACTGAGAGCTTTATATCAGCGGAAGAAAGGGCGTGACCTTTTTGATATGCAGGTTGCGTTGGATTATGGAAACATAAATATCGAAAAAACGCTTGAATGCTACAACAAGTATATGGATTTTGTGGTAGAGAAAGCGCCGACATATAAGCAGTTTGTGCAGAATATGGAACTGAAGCTTCAAGACACCGAATTTCTTGATGACACAGATATACTCCTTCGAGCCGGGGCCGATAAGTTTGAACCACAGCGAGCATATACCATGGTGAAGAATGCTTTTATTGATAAATTACCAGGGAAAAGAGATTAAAAAATATTTACCCCGACAACTCGGATGATTTTATCGTGATTGTCGGGGTAAAATGTTCTGTTATTTCCTGAGAGAAATAGAGAACAATAATTGTCGTCCTCTAAGCATTCTTTGGCTTTCAAAAGAAGATAGTTGTGTGTAAGTGGTATAATTGTATTGCCGTTCGTTAATGATGTTTGATAAAGATGCCGAAAGTTCGATCTGCTTAGTGGCAAGAAATATTAGCTTGGTGTCAAGCATCAGCATATTTTTGAAAACATCCTTTGTCAACTCATTATAGTAGTCTTCTCCACTTATTTGTATCTGCCACTTGTCGTGCGGTACAAAATTGAGGCTTAACGAGTTTGTCAATGTTGATAGCCAGGGTACAGATGCATCATTCATGGAGATTCTGCTATTATGATATTCTATAGCATAGTCAAAACTGAACCATCGCGTTGGAGATCCATTTATTTTTCCACCTATTCCCCAACTGTCGCTAACAGAATTTATGGATTCTTGCTGTGATATTATATTGGACTTATTTTGAGTATACGAACCATTAAGGCTGAAAGTACCATTCATGAAGTTAAGAGTCTTGCTAAGACTACCCATTGCCAATAACATCCTGGAGTCATTCTTTGCATCAGCATAACTATAAATCAAATAATTGTCATACAATTGCTGCGACATAGTATATGGTGTATGGGTCCAAGAATGCATCAAAAGGCCATTTGCAAACAGCCCTCTGTGTGTCTGCTTGTAGGTGAAACTCGCAGATACGTTCTGTGAAGAAGAGTTGTAAAAGTCTTCAATACCAGATTCCAAAGTTCGATAGTTTGTCAGTATTAACCCTGGATGGATTAAGTTTAGATTCATTGGTGAGCGTCCAATACCACCACGCAATGCCGTTGAGAAGCGATTGTTTGGTTTCCAATTAAGCCCAAGTGATGGTGAAAAATATGCCTCATCCTTATTCTCAATAGCCTTGTCAAAAGAATAGTGTGCATAACTAATTGGGAGGTCAAGTGTGATATTGACGTCCTTAACCCAATATTCAAATTTAGGCTTAGCATAAACTGTCAATGAATTTGTATTGACGAGATTTTCTGTTATACCAGGCAGTTCTACAGGCAAACCCGACAATCGTGAATTCATCGAACGCCAATATCCTTTGAGACCTCCTTCAAGACTTATTGTAATACCTTTGATGTTGAATGCATAAGCAACATTCTCGTGAGTAAAGAAAGCTCTGTCTTCTACGGATTGAGAATATTGACTATTATTTATATTGATGTTAAGTGCCTGAGGAAGAGATTCCCATTCATTACGGCTTTCAAAGGTAATGAGGTGTTTTTCCTTAAGGCGCTTTACCATCTTAAAGCTATTACTTATATAGTAATCTGGCATATCTGCATACTGAACATTAGGAATTGACCCTGTTGTATTAAGTGAGATGTCGTTCCAGTCAAGATGAGTCTGAAGTGTGTTGTTGAGAAATGTTGTCCTTTTATTCAGCTCATAAATCAGTTTTCCATTTACGGAATGTGCGTGTTCTGTTCCATTTCGATCTTCTGTCACTACACGGTTACCTTCATTCAAAAAGTATGTTGTAATATTGGTTGCATCAGCCGTAATTCGATTAAATGAATAGTCCATATTGAACTTCAATTCCCCCTGTTTTAACTTCCAAAGATTATTGGTCGAAGCCATAGCGGAACGATTGAACAATGTACGATTATCATTTAATGAAGGAACACTTGGTAAGCCTATACTAACATAATGGTCAAGAGCAGTTCCTCTACGCCCAGCAAAGAAATCAGTGTTTGATATTGACAAGTCTTCTCCAGAATTGTTCGTTTTTATAGTATTGATACTCTGATAAGAAGACTTTGCCGTCATCGCAAAGAATTCGCCATCCCATAATGCTCCTTCAGGTTGCCAAGACCAACCTCCACCAACATTTCCGTGAATATTCCACGATGCTTTAGCTTTATCTTTCAACTTAAGGTTAACAGCAGCCTTGCTTGAAAAACTTATTCCTGATAAAACTTGCATAGGCTGATGATTCTCTAAAACTTCAATAGCACCGATGTCCTCATAATTGATACCATTGGTGGCAACACCATATTTCCCACCAAGCAAGTCTGATCCTTCAATATAGAACTTGTTAATATCTTCTCCTTGATATTGAATTTTACCGTTCTTGGACACATCAATACCTGGCATACGTTTTAGGACATCTCCGATAGTGCGATCCTGACTTTGAGAAAAAGATGCAACATAATATGTGATGGTATCTCCTTGTTCACGAATGCGATCTGCCTTAACCGAAACCTCTTTCAATTGTATAGCCTCAGCCTTCATTGTAATAGTAAATGGAAATATAATGCTACTAAGAGGCATAGCTTGTTTTGAGTAGCCCATCATCATCACCTCCAAAATTCCATCTTCTATTAGAGGAATCTGAATGGAATAGCTTCCATCTGCTGTAGTCGTGGTAAACTTTACAATTTTAGCATTGCTGTCTTTTATGATAATAGATGCTCCAACCAACGGAGAGTTTCCTTCGGCATCAACTACTTTACCGCTCGCATTGGTTTGAGCCACTGCCAAGAACGGCAGGAGGAGCATCGTTAAAGATACTATCAACTTTCTCATTTACGATAATCTGTTTCAAGGAAGTCTACATCTGTTACGATTTTCTCTACAGGCTTACGAGCATTCGCACTACCTCTGTTTCCCAATATATTATCGAAAGAAGCATTGGTAAGGGTTTCTTGGTTATCGCGATTATACCTTTGTCTTCGTAACAATTCCTTACGTTCCAACTTCTCATATTTCGAAGGCGTGTATATTGGCACCATCTCTTTATTAGATGTCTCTATACCTGTAACCATAAATGAGTGCTGTCCGCTTGATTCTGAAGCTTCCAAAATGAGTCCAGGAAGACCGCAAAGTTTCCATGGACCTTCCGAAAGTGGTATTTCAGGTGTAAACCATACAGTCCATTGTCTACCATGGTAGTTTGCATGTGCCATTATGCAATCATATCCTAATATGTTTTTTGTTGAATCCCCAACTTCCCATTGCATTTCAGCCAATGGCTCTGTATAGTATCCAAATTCAGTAAGTCCAATGAGGTCATATACACTGACAACAGACTCTTTCCTATTTTTGAAGACATATACATGCCCTTTTTTACTTGGAACTAAGCTGTAATTTCCTGTTCTAACAACCTCTGGCATAACAGCACTGAGCATTTGCTCATATTGAGCTTTTCCTGTAGGTGTGGAATCAAGGGAGTCAAGATATTCGCTTATCGGAGGATAGAATTTCGATTGTTCGGTATTGGCAAGAAGGAGAAACTCGTAATCTCTTTCTGATACACCATCACTTCCACGCACAAAGGTTTCATGATAGTTGTAACTTACCATAATTTCTGCCCGAGGTCTATCAATTTTCTTCTTTGCCGATATACTCAGAGGTATCACCAACAATAGCAAGACTGAAAATACATTTGATAATCTCATATGTAAGCCTATATAGCAAGATTAAAATTCTACTTTATTACATTCATTATTTACAGCGGAAGAAAATTTTCTTAAGAAATCAAGATTTACAGATAAATTATCCTTTTCATAAAAATATCGCCATTCAACAAATGTACTTTTATTGGCCTCTAATAATGTATCAAAACACTCATCATATCCTTCGATATCTTGTTGAATTCGGTTTCTTATTTCTGTAGGCAATATGTTAAATAAACTTTTTAAGTCATGTAATCTTTCTATCCTCACACACTCTCTCTTTGCTAAAGTTTTCAAACTAATTTCGGCACTTAAAGCGTACAACAGAGCCGATGAAATAAAAGATGAACGTATATCAATACCCCGCTTTAATACTTCTTTTGCCAATATGTTTGTTCCATCTTGTAACAAAACAGAAGCAGTGTGAAATGAATGAGCCGCAGCTCTCATAGAATCATAGATTTCTTGTTCTTCTGGAGTCATTGTTTATCTTATTAAAGTTCTTCCCAATCCAAAGCTGTTCCTGTAACTCTTCCTTCTGAATCTCTAGTGATTCCTAAAGCCTCATCTGTTGAGTCTATTTGTTTTTTTAATTTCCGGTTACTTTGATATGATTTATATGCTCTATATAAAGAGATGGTGAATGAAAGAAAAGCTCCAATAATAGTGATGGATACGCTTTTATTAAATGCACCAAACAAAGTTAAGCTTAATGAAATGCACAAAAGCATTATCAGTGTTCTGTTTTTCTTTATAAATCCCATATTAAATCATATTTTAATTTACACCGCAAAGATACAATAATTTGATGAAATGAATTAGTATTAGACCTCTAAATATAATTACTCTGCTCTTAATACAAGTGTAGCTGCATGGATTATTGCAGATGAAAGCATAAATAACTTATTCAAGAAGTAAGAAGTGATAACTTTGATATAGTTTACCACCGTCAATCCTATATCCCTTTTGTCGGATGCAAAGGTAGCCAAACCTTATACTGAATAAGAAAAGGTCAAGCGGTAAACCGTTTGGAGCTGTTTCTTCCTCCGTTGGAGAGTAAACAGCTCCAAAACCTTTTCCTATTCATCGGCTTGGCTTGAATCTGCATCCGGCAACGGAGATAAACGACTGACGAAATAGTAGAAACAAAGAACAGCATAAATAATAGGTCTTTACTTGGCAACCTATCATTCAAACTGTTCTCAAATCTTTCAGAGGCTTATTATTTTCGACAGAGAGAAATTTGGCAAGCGGCAGATTTCACTCCCTCCAAAATAATAGATTGATAGAAGTGTGCCTTTGCCGTTCTTGGAAATTGTCGTACCTTTGTGCCGAAAACGTGGAATGATGGAAACATCAAACTGCAAATAGCACTGAAAAGAGAAGAAACACCCTTTATTGATACGCTTCGAGCGTTAAGAAACAATAAAAATGTTAAATCTTCACCTTTTAGAATGCACCGTTAAAGGTTATGACCATATTTCAGACTTATTACTCGCAAAATATTGAGTAATAACTGGTTGTAAATACTATAAATGTTTTTGAAAAAGAAACAGGAAAGAGTATATTTTAAAAAAAGTTCGTTTTTAATTCACCCTATTTCTTAATTGACCTGTATTATTATAAAAGACAGTAAAAACAGGTAAATATATGATAAAACAAGATTTCCATATTGCTAATCTGATAGCCCGACATTTATCCGGTGAAATTACCCCTAAAGAAACCGAACAGTTAAACAGTTGGAGAAACGAAAATATCTCTCACGAAAACCTCTTCAAAAAAATATGCAAAGAAGAGAATTATAGGAAACACATCGAAAAGAGCCATTCATTCAACACAGAAACAGGATGGTCGGAAGTAAAGAAACAAATCAAGAAAGACAACCAAAACAAGCATTTTATAAACGTGCTGGGTTATGCGGCCGCCATTTTATTACCTATCCTATTTATCGGTATTTCAATAAGATACAGTTCGCACAGCCATGGAGACCAGCAGACTTTAATGGCTCATCATCCCATTTTACCTGGACAGGCAAAAGCTATTCTGACGCTGGACAACGGACAAACTATCAATCTGAACAAAGAAGCAGGTACCGAATTACAAAAACTGGAAGGTACAAGTATTGTAGTCGATTCCACCACTTTAAATTATCAGACAGCACAGAGTGCCCTTCCCAAAACAAGACCTATATATAATAAGGTAGAAATTCCACGAGGAGGTGAATATGCACTTGTTTTGAGTGACGGCACCAAAGTGCACCTGAACTCCATGAGCAGTCTGCGATTTCCGGTAACTTTTGCCAATGAGAAAAGAGAGGTCGAACTGGAAGGAGAAGCCTATTTTGAAGTAAGCAAAAATGGCTTGCCGTTTATAGTCAGCACTCATGGAATGCAAATCGAAGTATTGGGAACAACTTTCAACGTATCGGCTTATCCGAATGAAGAGTGCCAAACGACATTAGTAAACGGTTCTGTAAAAATCAATGCAGGCCAAGGAGAAAGCCTTATACTGAAACCATCCCAACAGGCCTCCATTGCTCCAGGCAGCAATGACATACAGGTAAAGACCGTCGATACTTCCTTTTATACTTCATGGATAAAAGGTAAAATCAACTTTAAAGACCAACGCCTGGAAGATATCATGAAGATACTGTCGCGCTGGTATGACATGAAGGTGGTCTATGCAAACGCTGATATAAAAAATATACGCTTCGGCTGCAATATCGACCGTTATGAGGATATTGCTCCATTCGTCAACCTACTGGAAAAGACTGAAAAAGTACACGTCAAGATTAAAGATAAAACAATAACATTCTATAACTAACTTAAAAGTAATTACTATGGACAAGAGAGACAATTACACTAAGCATGGGAAAAGTAGTAAACGTCTGTGGATTACGTTTCTATTTTTCTGTATCATCGCTACCGGTTTCATGCAAGCATCCAACAAAATGTTTGCACAAACCACTGTCACAGCAACATTCAAGAATGCTACTCTGACCGAAGTACTTTGGGAAATCCAAAGACAAACCGACTTTACATTCGTTTATAGTACTCAAGATGTAAAACAAGTTAAAGTCCAAAACCTAAATGTAAACAATGAAAGGATTGCCAACGTATTGGATAAATGCCTTCAAAATAGCGGACTTACTTATGCAGTGCATGACGGAGTGATTGCTATCAAACCGGCAAGCGAAGCTAAAGAAAACGCTGCTCCGCAACAAAAGAAAACCATCACCGGAACAATCATAGATGAGTCCGGCTCTCCCGTTATCGGTGCTAATATCCTAGTCAAAGGAACTACAAACGGTACCACCACCGATTTCAACGGTCATTTCTCATTAGAGGTAAACCAAGTTCCGGCTACGTTGATTATTTCTTATATCGGATATACCCGCCAGGAAATCAAAGCTGTAGCAGACAAGCCACTGAAAATTTCGCTGGTACCGGACAATAATATGATAGATGAAGTGGTTGTTACCGGTTACGGTACGTTCAAAAAATCGGCCTATGCCGGTTCAGCATCCAATGTCAAAGCAGACAAAATGAAAGATATTCCTACCGTATCTTTTATGGATATGCTGCAAGGCAATGCACCGGGCGTACAATTCAGTTCTTCATCCGGCCAACCGGGTGCTTCCGCATCATTAAAAATTCGCGGTATGGGTTCATTCAATGCCAGCAACTCACCTTTGTACGTCATTGACGGCATACCCGTACAGTCAGGTTCCATCAACTCCATCACGTCAGATGCCGGACTGGATGCCATGGCTACTATCAATAGTTCGGATATCGAAAATATCACTATCATCAAAGATGCCGCTGCTGCTTCATTATACGGCTCACGTGCCGCTAATGGTGTCGTTTTAATCACGACCAAGAAAGGGAAAAGCGGCAAACCGCAAATTTCTTTGAAAGCAGACTGGGGCTCTTCTGACTTTGCCATGGATTATCGTCCGGTGATGAACGGTGAACAACGCCGTGAATACATCTATAATGGTCTCAGCCTCAACCAATATAGAAAATTGGCCAAAAAGAACAAAGACGGTTCTATGAGCGAAGAAGAGATGTGGAAGCAGGCAAACGAATATGCAGATGGCAAGATAGACAAATATGCTCCCATCCCCTGGTGCGGTTTTGAAGATTGGGATAAATATATGTTCAAGAAAGGTAATCACCAAAATTATGAATTATCTTTATCCGGCGGTACAGATAAACTGAAATACTATTCTTCTTTAGCATATATGAAGCAACAAGGTATCGTTCAAAACTCCGGTATTGAACGCATGACAGGACGTGTAAATGTAGACTTTCAGGCTACTGACAAACTTAAAGTGGGTGGCAACATGATGTTTACCAGCCTTACTCAGGATGTATATAGCGAAGGAACAAGTTACACTGCCCCATTCTATGCCGCACGCAGCAAAGTAACTCCATCCGACCCTGTCTATAATGAAGACGGAACTTATAATCAGGATCTATTATCTAACAAAAGACGTAATCCGGTATTGGCAGCAGAATATAACTACCAACGCGAATATGTGAAACGTACATTCAATACCATTTTTGCAGAGTATGAATTTATCAAAGACCTGAAACTGAAATCAACATTCAGTTATGACTACAGTGTCAGTAAAGGTAAAGATTGGAAAGATCCCCGCACATCGGACGGAGAAAAGAACAATGGCGGTATGGAAAAAAAATACAGTGAATACAGCCGTATGATATGGGGTAACCAACTGAGTTATCGCAAAACCATTGCCGACAACCATCACTTGGATGCATTGGTAGCCTATGAAATAGATTCAAAAGAAAGTGACGGACTATCAGGATATGTCACCAACTTCCTGACTCCCTCTAAAAATGAAATTTCCAACGGACAAACTCAAGAATCCATCAGCGGTTCCAGCAGTAAGACCCGCATGGTTTCATACGTAAGCCGTTTGAATTATGATTATAAGAACAAATACTATATCGGCGGAAGCTATCGTATGGATGGCAGTTCACGCCTGCACAGAGACAATCGCTGGGGTAGCTTCTGGTCGGTTTCCGGTGCATGGAGAATGATGGAAGAAGAATTTATGAAACCTGTCAACGATTGGCTGACCGACCTGAAACTGCGCGTATCTTACGGTGTAAACGGAACATTACCGTCAGACTATTTCGGTTATATGGGCTTAAGCAGTATCAGTGGCGGTTACATGGAACAGCCCGCCATTGCCCCCTCACAAATAGAAAACAGGAACTTAGAATGGGAAACCAACTATAACCTCAATATCGGCCTTGACTTCTCATTATGGAACCGTATCAATTTTACACTCGAATACTATACCAGAACCACAAAGAACCTGCTGATGGACTGTCCGGTTTCCATGACTACAGGATTCAGCTCTTACTTGATGAATATCGGTGAAGTAAAGAACAAGGGATTTGAATTTGAAATCAACTCAACGAATATCAAGACAAAAAATTTCACATGGAACACCTCGTTCAATATCTCACACAATCAAAACAAGATTGTAAAACTGGACGGTGAACAGACCCAGATTATCAGTGGTACTCAAATCCATAAAATCGGCAGTTCATACCGCACATTTTATATGATTCAATTTGCAGGTATCAACCCCGAAACAGGCGCACCGCAATTCTATACCAACGAACAGGATGCCAATGGCAACTACATCAAAGAGATAACAGAAGACCCGAGCAAAGCAAAATCAATAGCTTTGGATAAGCAGGCAGAGCCGAAAGTGACCGGCGGACTGTCAAACACATTACGTTACAAATGGTTTGACCTGAGCTTCATGTTCTCTTACCAGTTCGGTGCATACTCTTACGATACATGGGCACAAAAAACCGAACACGGAGGTTCTGAACTACTATTGAATATTCCGACCTATTACCTGGACAACTGGAAAGAACCGGGCGACGTTAGCAAATACGAAGTCTTCATCGAATCTCCATCTGTCAAGATGAAATCCGTGACAACAGACCGCCGTCTGCACAGCACCGACTTTATCCGATTAAAGACTTTAACTTTCGGTATCACAGTACCTCAGAGTTGGACGCGCAAACTTGGAATCGACAACCTCCGTTTCTACGCCTCAGCAAACAATCTGTGGACATGGGCTGCCTATGATTATTACGATCCGGAAGCAGTCAGCGGTGGTACCGCCGGTTGGGGAACTCCTCCTTTGAAGACTGTCACTTTTGGTCTTAACATGAATTTCTAACCCTAAAAAAGAATGTAAAATGAAAACTATAAAATACTTATTTTTGGGAGCTCTATTAAGTCTCACCACAGCTTGCGGCAATGATTGGCTGGATTTGGAACCAACGACCAAAGTACCGTCAAATACCGCCATTGAGAATCTGACCGGAATGGAAGCCAGCCTTAACGGTATATACGACCTCATGCGTAATGCATATTATT
>OGDN01002522.1_pt1 | contig 23180 bp, 27 predicted proteins | sample 1570271 | NCBI WGS metagenome assembly OGDN01 (sample SAMEA4384481, study PRJEB24528) | human gut metagenome | reverse complement strand
AAAATAGAACGAAACAACCTCTTGTGTGAGCAAGCTCCCACCGAGGTATTCCGTTTTATTTTTGCATGGCTCGTAACTCACAATTTAGTTTTTAAAGCTGTGGATGGGGGCAGGGATGCGTCCACCACGGTTGACGAAAGCATCACAGGAGAAGGTATTCACGGGCATGATCGGTGCATAGCCCAGCAGGCCTCCGAATTCTACGGTCTCTCCCACTTCTTTTCCGATGACAGGGATGATTCTCACGGCGGTTGTCTTCTGGTTCACCATACCGATGGCCATCTCATCCGCAATGATACCGGAGATGGTGGTTGCCTTGGTGTCTCCGGGGATGGCGATCATGTCCAGTCCTACAGAGCAGACACAGGTCATAGCTTCCAGCTTCTCGATGGTGAGGGCTCCGGCATTGACAGCATCGATCATTCCCTGATCTTCGCTGACGGGAATGAACGCTCCGCTTAATCCGCCGACATAAGAGGATGCCATAACACCTCCCTTTTTCACCTGATCATTCAACAGAGCAAGTGCTGCGGTGGTTCCGGGTGCTCCTGCATGCTCCAGACCGATCTCACAGAGAATATCCGCTACGCTGTCGCCGATAGCCGGGGTAGGTGCCAGAGACAGATCCACGATTCCAAAAGGGACATTTAACATCCGGGATGCTTCCTGTGCTACCAGCTGTCCCACACGGGTCACCTTGAAAGCGGTCTTTTTAATGGTCTCACAGAGAACTTCAAAATTTTCTCCGCGTACCTTCTCTAATGCAGTCTTGACAACACCGGGCCCGCTCACACCGACATTGATGATCTTGTCCGCTTCGGTCACGCCATGGAATGCACCTGCCATGAAAGGGTTGTCATCCGGTGCGTTACAGAATACAACCAGCTTTGCGCAGCCCAGAGAATCGTCTTCCTTGGTATACTCAGCAGTCTCCTTCACCATCTCTCCCATGAGCTTGACCGCATCCATATTGATGCCGGTCTTGGTAGAGCCCAGGTTCACGGAGCTGCACACACGCTCTGTGGTGGACAGAGCCAGAGGAATGGAACGGATCAACAGTTCGTCTGCCGGAGTCATTCCCTTGCTTACCAGTGCAGAATATCCGCCAAGGAAATTCACACCCACTTCATGTGCTACTTTATCCAGGGTCTTTGCAATACTTGCAAAATCCTCAATGGTGTGGCATGCGGCGCCGCCGATCAGCGCGATGGGTGTTACGGAAATTCTCTTATTTACAATAGGAATACCAAATTCTCTGGAGATCTCCTCTCCGGTCTTCACCAGATCCTTGGATGCTTCGTAAATTTTATTGTAAATTTTCTCGTTTAATCTATTCAGATCGGAATCGATACAGTCTAACAGACTGATTCCCAGTGTGATAGTACGCACATCCAGGTTTTCTTCCTCGATCATTTTGTTGGTCTCTGTTACTTCATATAAATTGATCATTACGGCTCCTTCTGCCCTTCGGGTCTTTATTATTTATCGTGGGGCATCAGATACGATGCATCTTATCAAAAATCTCTTCCTTCTGACATTTGATCACTACGCCGATCTCTTCTCCGAGAGCAGCCAGTTCATCTGCCATGTCACCAAAAGTCTTCTGCATCTGATTGGTGTCAACGATCATCATCATATTGAAATATCCCTGCACGATGGTCTGGGAAATATCCAGGATATTGATGCCGTTCTCCGCAAGATAGGTACATACCTTTGCGATAATGCCTACTGTGTCCTTACCAACTACCGTAATAATTGTTTTTTTCATAATCGCCCTCATTTTCCGCATGATTTCATGCTATTATTTCTATCTATATTTCTATCTATTAAACTACACTTTGTTACATTTTGCAACCTTAAGTTCCGCCTATGGGCATATCGGACGCACAAATCAAGCTTTCACGATTTTGTGAACAAATACGTTCATGCACTAAGCGCCAATCTATGAGCAAAGTTAATCACGAAGCGACGTAAAAGCATGCTAACGCGACTTTGCGAATGGTGCGGGCTGAAACGTAGTTAAGCAATATTGATGACCGGTGATACATTACTTCTGTCCGCCACCATCATCCGGAAGTCCTCCGCCCGGTAAGGATTCTCTCCCATGGTGATCTCCATACGGACCGCCTCATAGGCCAGCTCAGGAAGATTGTTTTCCTTGCTCAAATGCCCTAACACAATAGCCTGTAACTTATCATGTAAAATACGACAAAGGAGCTTTCCGGAATTCTCATTGGACAGGTGCCCTCTCTCCCCTAAGATTCTCTGTTTTAAATAATAAGGATAAGGACCTACCTGCAGCATCTTCACATCGTGATTGGCTTCTATGAGCAGCGCATCCATTCCCTTCAGGCACTCTACGGTGTAATCGTTATACACGCCCAGATCCGTACAGATTCCGACTTTTTTATTTCCATATGCAATGCGATACCCCACAGGCTGTGCCGCATCGTGGGAGATCTTCATGGGATTCACGGTCAGATCCTTGATGGTCAGTTTCACATCTTCTTTCACCTCACGGAACAGTTCCGGATCGATCTTACCAAGATTTCCCATCTTCTGAATCTCTTCCAAAGTCCCGGGAGTCGCATAGATGGGCACATCGTATTTTCTTGCCATGACACCTAAACCAGCCACATGATCCATATGTTCGTGGGTCACCAGGATACCGTCTAAATCTCGGCCGGTCAGTCCCAGACTGTTCAGTCCTGCTTCCGCCTTTTTCCCACTGATTCCCACATCCACCAGCAGATGCGTGGCTTCCGATCCTACATAAATACAGTTGCCGCTGCTGCCGCTGGCAATACTACATAATCTCATAACTTCTTAATCTCTTTTCTATTTTATAGCTGTTATTTCTTAGCACATATCTTTAATCTTAATATCTTTTGTCTTGCATCTTTTATCTCATATTTTTCCAGTAGATCTCGATCACATCTCCTTCTGACAGAGGTTCCATGTACTGTGCCGGTCGACCGTTTAAGTTCGTCACGATGGATCTGCCTGCGGATGCGGAAGTTCCCAGGTCAAAATCAATATAGTCAAATACGTCCACAAATACGTAGGAAGCCTTCCCCTGCATGGTGATGGGAGTATGGTTTACGATCACAGTCAGGGGATGCGGAAGCTGTGTCGTCACATCATCTGTTCTATCTGCTGCCGCAGTCTGTGTTTCCTGATCCTTTCCTGCTTCTCCTGCCACAGTCTCTGCCTTCTGTATCAGGGATACTCCTTCACGCGCATTCTCTGTTTCCTGCTTCTTTCCTGCTTCTCCTGCCACAGTCTCTGCCTTCTGCATCACAGACTCTTCTCCATGAGCATTCTCTTCCATGTCCGCATCCGGCAGATCCGCATAAGTTCCTTGTGCAAGCGCCTTCTCCATATTCCAGCTTACGGTGAAATGCTCGTAAACTCTGGTATCCGGTCGTGCCGCTGTGTCGTTGACTTTAATATCCTCACCCAGAGGTACATCCAGAAATTCCGCAATCTCTTTTACCGTATAGGAATTCTGAATCCGTATATCGTCGTTTGGTCTGATCCGGTAAAATTCATTCTCTCTGTGTCCATTGACCTCTGCTGTCTTGGGCAGGCTGATCTGTCTGCCGTTCACATAGACCCGCAGGGCATCGCCCAGTTCCGGAAGCTTTCCAATCTCCAGTACTGCCGGTTCTCCTTCGGTGGAAGGAGTGACCACGATACGGTCTCCGTTATGTACCTGAGTATACATGTCCGCTTCGTTCCCGTTGACCCGGATCACTGCTGCCTCTCCCTGCTCGCCCCGCACCATCCGTGTTTTGCCATTGATCGTAAACAGCAGGGCTTCTCCTTTTCTGGGGAACAGCTGATCGTTGGGGAACTGCATCTGCATGGCGGCATCCGTCACTGACAATTTTCCGTTATCATAGAGCTTTACCCGCTCTCCGTTGAATTCCACGAAGATAAAATTATTGCTCTGCACATAATAGCTTAAACAGATACCGATGGGGGTCACCATCATGGCATCTTTTCTGGCATTTTCCAGTTCAAATACGATGGACTGCATGACTTCCTGTCCGCGGATCGCCACACGCTCTTTCACAATACCCAGTTTCTCTGCGAGTTTCTCCGTATAGCCGGGTACCATACCGCCACCGCCTACGACAAACACCGCACTGACCGGCTTGTCACCGTTTAGTTCCTTGATCGTATCGGATACCAGCTGCGTCATCCGTTCAATCTCGGAATCCAACAGTTCCAGCACTTCGTCCGCTTTGATCGTCTGGGGCAGGCCCATGATGTCTTCGTATTCGATAGTCTCCTGGGTCCGGCATTTTCTCTTGATCTGCTCTGCCATCTCGAATTCCACGAGACAGTGCTGCACCAGAATATCCGTCAGGCTGTCACCGGCTACAGGGATCATGCCGTAAGCCGTGATCGTTCCCTCTTTGGTAATGGAAATATCGCTGGTGCCCGCACCCACATCCACCAGTGCCATGTTTAACATACGGAATTTCTCCGGAATTGCCACCTGGATCGCCGCAATAGGCTCCAATGTCAGATTCGCCACATGCAGGCCCGCCAGTTCCACAGCCTTGTACAGACCGTCCACCACATCATCCGGCAAAAAGGTTGCGATCAGATCCACCGCTATGGTTTTCGCCTTGTGTCCTTCCAGATTGCCCATCTGATAACCGTTCATATAATAACGCATGGCAGTATAACCGACGCAATAGAACTTCATATCCGTATCGGTGTTGCTGTTTTGGAATTCCTCGTATGCTTTTTCCACACCCATGGTACACAGGGAATACACATCCTCCTGCGTGATCTCCCGGTCGCTCTCAAAGCTGTGCTCCACATAGGTGGTAACAGTGCGCAGCACACGACCTGCGGCTGCGATACACACTTCTGTAAGTTCTCTTCCCAGATCCTCTTCCAGCTGCTCCTTCACCTGGGAAATGGTCTCTCCCACCTTACCGATGTCATGGATCTGTCCGTCCAGCATGGCTCTGGTCTCATGCTCCCTGGAGCGCTGCGCCAGCACATGGAATTTCCCGCCATTTAAGTATCCTACCGTACCTACGATGCTTCGCGTACCAATATCCAGTCCGAATACCAGCTGTCCCTGTTTTTCTTTTACTCCCTCCATGTATACGCCTCCAGTTTCTGTCTGATCTGTCTGTAGCTAGCTTCCAGACTGTCACTGTTATCAATGACAAAATTGCTGTGCTTGCGGAATTCTTCCTCCGAAAGCTGTGATGTTATGATCCTCTCGATCTTCTCCGGGGTATAGCCACGACTCTTAGAAAGTCTCCTTCTGCGGACATCCTCTCTGGCATAGACATACCACATTTCATCCACAATCTTCTCATACCCACTCTCGATCAAAAGCGCCGCTTCCACGAAAAACAGTTCCACATCGCCCCGGGTCTTCGCTTCCTCCAGCCGGTCTGCCAGATATTTTTTCACTGCCGGGTGAATGATGGCATTGACCTGTTCCAATAATGCGGGATCTGCGAAAATTTTCGCCGCCATTGCGGGCTTATCGATCTGTCCATCCGCTGCGAGGATTTCCTCTCCTAAAAGTGCCACCAGTGCACGGTACCCCTCGGTTCCCGGTTCCTTGACCTTATGACCGATCTCATCCGCCAGATAGATCTCACATTTATAATGTTGTCCGATGTATTTTAAGATTTCTGTTTTCCCGGCACCTACGCCGCCGGTGATTCCTATAAAACGCATTTATTTCGCCTCATACCAGTTGCTTCCTGTGTGCAGATCAATCTCCAGTGTCACTGCCAGATCTGCCGCAGACTTCATATTTTCCGTAAGGATCTTGCGTACTCTTGCTTCCTCATCCTGCGCAGTCTCGATCAACAGTTCATCGTGCACCTGCAGGATCAGACGGGATTTTAAGCCTTCGTCTTTCAATGCTTTCCATACTTTGATCATGGCGATCTTGATAATGTCCGCCGCTGTTCCCTGAATGGGGGCATTCATTGCCACACGTTCCCCAAAGGACCGCTGCATGAAATTCGAGGAAGAAAGTTCGGGAATCGGGCGTCTTCTGCCGAACATGGTCTCCGTATAGCCCTTCTCCTTCGCATCCGCCACCAGTTTGTCAATGAATTCCTTCACCTTCGGATAAGTGGCAAAATACTGTTCGATATACTGTGCCGCTTCCTTTTTGCTGATGCTTAGATCCTGACTCAATCCAAAGGAGCTGATGCCGTAGACAATGCCGAAGTTGACTGCCTTGGCATTGCGGCGTTGCAGATCCGTGACCTCCTCAAAAGGAGTATGGAATACCTTGGATGCCGTGATCCTATGAATATCCTCTTCCTGTCTGTATGCATCGATCAGCTGTTCATCACCGGACATATGTGCCAGCACGCGAAGCTCGATCTGGGAATAATCCGCATCCATGAATTCGTAGCCTTGCCTCGGTACAAATACCTTGCGGATCTGTCTGCCCAGTTCCATACGCATGGGAATGTTCTGTAAGTTCGGCTCCGTAGAACTGATACGCCCCGTAGCGGTGATGGTCTGGTTGAAATTCGTATGGATCCTGCCGTCCTCTTCGATGAAAGCAGCCAGTCCGTCCGCATAGGTAGATTTTAATTTGGTCAGGCCTCTGTACTCCAGAATATCCCGGACGATGGGGTAATCCGCCGACAGCTTCTCCAGTACATCCGCTGCTGTGGAATAGCCGGTCTTTGTCTTTTTGCCACCGGGGATCTGCAGGGTCTCGAACAATACCTCTCCTAACTGCTTGGGGGAATTGATATTAAATTCCGTTCCCGCCTGCGCATGAATGGACTCCTCCAGTTCCTCGATCCTTGCTACCAGTGCATCACCGTACGCTTTCAGTTCCTCTCTCTTCACTGCGACACCCTCTTTTTGCATGTCGTACAGCACCAGAGAAAGGGGCATCTCCATCTCTTCCAGGAGACGCTTCATGCCTGCTGCCTCCAACTTGTCCTCCAGAACCTTTTTGCTCTTACGGGAGATATAGGCTCCGTAGCAGGCATATTCCATGGCTTTCCCTGGCTCCTCTAAAGCAAGCGTCCGGAAATCTCTCTTGCCGAATATTTCTGCTCTTCCGGGGATCAGAATGCCCAAATGCTCGGAAGCAATAGCTTCCAGATCATAATCATTTTTCAGAGGATTTAACAGGTATGCTGCGATCAGCACATCAAAATACTGCTTCGTGCCGCTGCGGTCTAAATAGTCATACTGTCTCTTCACATCAAAGGTAGCGATCTGTATGTTCTCCCCTGCAGAAAGCTCCTGTAAAGCAGCTGTAATCTCCGCAGTATCATCCACCGGCTCCACAGTTTCCACAAACAGGCTCAACTGTCCTTCCGGTTCCTTTTCATGGGTCAGAGCGTAAAATACGGTCTCCTCATCGGACACCGACAGTGCCACTCCTAAGAGTTCTTCCTTCTTCGTATTCGCATCCGCAGGCTCCGTGATCAGCCACAGACCGATCTCTTCCTGTTTTTTTACTTTTTTCAGATATTTTAAAAATTCCGCTTTGTCTTCGATCTGCCGGAAACTTTCTGCAATCTTGCTGTCGTTGGCAGCGGCCTCTTTTTCAAATCTTCCCAGCAGATTTTTGAATTCCAGGCGTTTACACAGGGTGTAGGCTTCCGGGGTATAAAAGCCTTCCGCTTTCGCCTGTTCATAATCCAGCTGTAATTCACAGTCCGTCCTGATGGTTGCCAGCGTCTTACTTAGCTCCGCCAGATCCTTATGCTCGATCAGGGATTCTCTGATACTTTTTTTCGGGATCTCTTCCACATGAGCATAAATATTGTCTAAGGAGCCGTACTCCACCATCAGCGCCTGGGCAGTCTTCTCTCCCACCTTCGGCACGCCGGGAATATTGTCGGCAGTATCTCCCATCAACGCTTTCAGTTCGATAAACTGTAACGGTGTCACCTGATAAGCGGCTTTTACATCCGTTGCATAATAATCCTCTATCTCCGTTCTGCCCTGCTTCGTCTTCGGAATACGGATCTTGATATGATCCGTGGCGATCTGCAGCAGGTCTCTGTCTCCGGAGACTAAGGATACTTCCATGCCTGCCTGCTCCGCTTTCTTCGCCAGTGTTCCTAAGATATCATCTGCTTCCAGTCCCGCCTGCTCCATGATGGTGATGTGCATTGCCTTCAGTACTTCCTTCATGACGGGCACCTGCTCCCGCAGTTCCTCGGGCATAGGCTTTCTCGTCCCCTTGTAGGCTTCGTACATCTGATGGCGGAAAGTCGGTGCATGGACGTCAAAAGCAACCGCCAGGTACTCCGGTTTTTCCTCCTCCAAGATCTTAAACATAATATTTAAAAAGCCATAGACAGCGTTCGTATGCAATCCTTCTGCATTACTTAAATCCGGCACTCCGTAAAAGGCCCTGTTCAATATGCTGTGTCCGTCGATCAATACCAGTTTCTGACTCATAATCTCTCTATCCTATCCTGTTTTATTTAAGAAATGATCCAGCCTAAAAATCCCATCAGGAAGATCACTGTCAGTACCTCCAACACGGCTCCCGTTTTCATAAAAGCCATATGGAATTTCATCTTGCGCTTTGCCTCCAAAAGACGCACTTCCAGTTCTTTCTGTAAGTCAAAGGCATCTCCGTCTTCCAGACGCTGCATACCTTCCGTTACCAAAAACTGAATCACCAGTTCTTCCTTACAGCCGGGACATTTTTCCATATGCTCCCCGAATTCCTGTAGGGTTAAAAAATCCAGTTTCCCGGAAATAAAATCAGGAATATTTTTTTCAAATTCTTTGCAATTCATGCTTCCACCATATCCCAAAGGACCATTCAACAGGTTGCGCTCCTGTATACTCATACACTTCTACTATACAACATCTTGTGGAAAAAGACTAGAAAAATAGTATACATATTCCGGAAATGTTGTATGTAAAATTTATTTAGACAGAGGGGCGTACCGTTCAGCTGCAGGAGAATTTACATACAAGTGTATACCAACAGTAAAAAAGCAGAAAAAGAAAGGAAGAAAAAAAATGATTGAAATTGTAAAAATCGTTGGTATCAAGAAAACATTAAAGAAAGACACAACAGATGTGTTCTACTGGAACATCTTTTATGAGCAGGCATTTTCTGAATACGATACAGAAAGCGCTGTTGAGATTTACGGCAAACAGACCGGTATGGAATTTGCCCGTGAGGATTTTGGTATTCATGTAGGTGATGAGGTAGAGTTTCTCTATTCCAAGGGCTTCCAGGGTAAAGCAGTATTAACTGGGGTCAAGATTGTGAAGGCTGCACCTGCTTCCAAGACCAAGGATGATCATTCAGATTATCCACCATTCAAATAAGGTAATGGCATTAATTGTTCATTATACATGCACTGTATGTGCAGGGGAGACCCGGTCTCCCCATTCTCCTAAGAATTAATTAGCTGATTATATAAAAAAAATTGCATATTTGTGAGAGTCGCAATCTAACAGATAATGCGGAAAGGACGGTATGGCTTATGTTAACTCCTATGGTAGCTGCTGCGGAAGCGGTAATTGATGTTTCCCTTGTAACTGAACTGATTAACCTGGTTAAGTCCGTATGTGGTCTGTTCACCATTTTCCCGCTTAACGTATTTCTGATTGCATCCCTGGTATTTGTAGGTTTCAAAATCTTCAGATCCGCCAAGGGTGCTGCGAAGTAAGACAAGCTTGGAACCTTTACCAGGTAGAGAAAATCTACCTGGTATTTTTTTTACTCAAAAGAAAGTGAGGTTTTTTATGAAAAAAGAAACTTTAGAAAAGATTCGTAACTTTTTAGAATATCTTTTCGTATTATTTATGTCTATCCTGATCATGTTGATTACGTTTGGTTCTCTTCATGTACATGCTGGTTTTGTTGATTCTATTCCTGATAACTATAATGCAGTTAATATGTCTGCATATAATTCATTTTGTTTAAATGATGGTGAATCATCTTCGAAGTATCCTGATTATCCTTATAATATATCTGAAAATATTACTATGTATGTTCCTGATGATGTGTTTGTTGGTTGTTATCAGAAAAATGATTATTCTAATTTTAATGTTTCAAATGGTCCTGTTAGTTTTATTTTGTTAAGTAAACAACCTTTTACTAGTTATTATTATGTTAGCGGTGGCTCTAATGATGGCAAAGTCTGTGCTTCTGTTGCTAATTATAATTCGACTTATGGTTTTTATGCTGGTAGTACTATTTTTAAGCATTCATACGGTGTTGATGGTCAATCTCAATTTGATTATTCGCATGTTGATGATTCAAAATTTAGCCACACGATATTTAGATATTCTACTGATGATGAACTTTATCAGTATTTTTCAGATGTTGCTGCTGGCAAAATTGATAATACTAACAAGCCTGATATTGACAATCCTGACTTTGAAGATACGGCTTATGCTTTTACCGGGTTTACTGCAAACAATAAGATGACTGCTACCTGGACTGGCACAACGGAGCGGAGCTACCTGCAGAATCAGGAAGTTGAAGAGTATGTAAGGGTAAATTATTACTTTGCGGATAAGGAAGCGCAGGACACGATAAAGCAAGCGGATGCGTACCCGGATGAATTTGCTACTGCAGATAAAACGTTGACGATTGATGTATCAGGTCTGAAGTCTGATGATGAGAATTGGTTTCTGCGGTACATCCGGATCACACCATGTTATAGGCAAGCCGGGTTAGGTGCGTGGGGTGATTTTTACCACGGTGAACCTTCGTATGTTTATTTTAATCAGGACGGTAGTATTGATAGAATTGATGCTCCTTATATAAAAGGTGAACTTTCAATTGATATGGAAAGACCTGTAATAGTACTTCATGAAGCTGCTAATGGTAATCCTACTGAATCTGATTTTTCTTATTTTGAATTTAATAATGCTCAGAGTGATTATTTTTTTGAAATGAAAGGTAGATGGTATACCACTAATGATTTTGATTTATACCGTGATAAATTAGTTTGGAAATATAAGTATTCTACTTTATTAAAAAATAATCTTTCCACGTGGGTTTCTGTTTCAGATAATCGTTCTTCTGTTGGAAGATTTCAGTTTGATGTTTTGGGTAAATCGTCCTGGGATAATTTGCTTTCATCGTATCCGGTTGATGATAGAAATTATATTGGTGGCTCTTATAATCTCTTTAATAAAATAACTGGGTATAGTGATGCTTTAGAAACTTTGAAGATGTTACTAAAGCAGCCTTATTCTTTATTTAATGGATATGAGGTATATGTTAGGTATTTTCGCTATGATGAAAATGGCGGTATTCAGTATTCTAAATGGACACATTTTTATAATAATCTTGCTGATTCTGACGGCTCGTCAGGTTCTAGGCTTGATGATCTCGATAATATGTATTCTGAAAATCAGTCAGATAAAGGATTAACTGATGATGAATTATCTGATCTCGAGAATGGCGGAAATTCAAGAAATGATTTAGATGCTGTGCCGAAAAATAATTATGATTATTCCAGTTTGGAAAATGCCACCATGAACTTCTTTGACCTATTGAAAAATTTTGGTACTATGTTGGGTCAATTTCCATCTATGGTGGCTGCTGTGTTTGGTTTTTTACCGCCTTGGCTTATTGGTCTTATTGCTGTTGCTATTGGTGCTGTCATTGTTTGTAGGTTTATAGGTAGGTGATCACTTTGAAAGAATTAAAGCTTGTTATTGATTTTTGTATCCGTGTTCTCTCTATTGATCTTAATATAGACGGTTATCATTTTACTTTAGCTAATGTTATTATTTATGGTTTGGTTGGTTTTATAATTTTATACATTCTTTTTAGAACTTTTCGTTAATTCCAGCCTTCCATTTCCTTTTTTAGTTCTTCTTCCGGTGTAATATGTTTTATTTCCGGCATAAGTTTAATATCTCTGTAAGCTTCTTTTATTGCATTTTTTGTAGCTGCCTTTACTGCAGTATAAATAAACAACCAAATTAGAATTAATATAATTAATCCTATAAAAAGTGCTGTTCCTAAAGATGCAAAGATAATATCGTTGACGCTCATTGTTTTCCCCTCCGTATGGTGTTTTTCTTTATCCTACCATACACCGGGGCATCTATCAAGAAAGGTTGTTAAAATGAATGAATGAATATGAAAATATCGAGACTGTTGAAACTGTTGAAAATGATGATCAGGGAACTTCCTTGGATGTTCCTGGAGCTGATGATCCTGTATTATCCGATAGCACTGGCATTGAATCCGATATGGTACAAGATGCCGGATCTGTTGCGGAAGAATCCCCTACTGAGTCCGTGGATTCAGGAGAATCCGGAACAAATGTCTACGTTATGGATAGTGATGGTAATTATATACCTTTTACTGTCGCTGTTTCGGAACCTGCGACGGAACAAGTTCAAATACAAAATTTATCTGCAAACGATTTTGAGCCTTATTTTTCGGCAATAAATTACAGGCTTGATACCATTATTTTCCTGCTGCTCTCTTTTTGGGTGATCAAAAGGTTAAAAATTACAGTTGCTAACATGACTGGTCGCAGCCTGGATGGCAGGAAGGATGTGTTAGATAGATGAGTCCGTGCGCTAATTTTACCTGCAGGTTAAAAGGATCCTGCATCAATGAAGATAACCATTGTCATGATCTTATTGGTTGTCGTGTGATCCGCGCTGGGGATGATGCCCAGCGGTGTAAAATGTGTTACCTGGTTAATAGTTGTCGTTATGCAAAGGAGATTATGAAGAATGGAAAACATAATTAATTATATCTGTAACGGATCAAATGAATTTACTCCGGCTGTGGTGGTCGGTCTGATCGTGTTTTGTTTGGTATTAGAAAGCATCAGCTCCATAGCTGCTAACTGCTTAAAGGTTGGGCGGTGATCGTATGCTTGAATTGTTATTATTTATCATTGTTTTCGCCTGCATTATGTCGGTCTGTGTCCGTGTCATTGTAACGCATCCGATCAGTACCGTGTGGTATGGTGTGATTGATCTGTATAAATATTTCCGGTTCCATCGGTGGGATGAATGCGCTACCGGTACGATCTCCTGCTATGTTGGATTGTTTGGCAAGGGTAAAACCTTATCTGCAGTACATAAGGTCGTATCCTTGTATAAGCGGTACAACGACAAGCGTATTTATGACTTTAACCGTAAGAAATGGGTTACCCAGAAGATACATATTATCTCTAATGTGTCGTTGTCTATCCCTTATGAGGATTTTGTATCTATGGCGCAGATTGTGGCGGTTGCTGACCGTATGCGTGCCGTGGATGAAAAAAACGATACTTTGACCTGCACTATTGTGCTGGGTGATGAATTTTCCGTACAGCTTAATTCCCGGAGCTTCAAAAGTAATATTGATCCTTTGTTCCTGAATACTCTTTTGACCTGCCGTCATCATCATATTAGCCTGATCTATACATCACAGCGTTTTAATCATGTAGATGCTCTGCTCCGCCAGGTGACCAGCTATGTCTATACATGTAATAAGATATGGCGAATCATGGTACATGAGCAGTACGATGCTTTTGACCTGGAAAATGCTTCAGATCCTACGCTGATCAAGCCGAAAAGGCGTTTCGGTTGGTTTATCAGGGATGCTGCATTTAATGCTTATGATACCCTGGCTTGCGTTGGCAATCTTACGAAGTCATGCAAAGAGGGAGACATGCTCACGGAAGAACAGATCCTCGATCTGCAGCGGAATAACCCTGCTAATCTTGATGGCGTGGTTAATCCGTCCAGGAAACTAATACGTGCCAGCAAAAAGCTGAGAAAGTAGGTATTTTATGGATGAATTTATATATTCTCTTTTATCTTATCGGGATTATATGCGTTTTGTAAAGCCTTCCAGTTCTCCAAAAGAATACGGAATATTTCTGTTTAATAGGCGAAAGAAACGCAACAGCAAAAAAACAAGAAAGTAGGTGTTTTTATGGATACTAAAATAAAATGCTCTGAATGTGAATATTGCAAATTTTATCATTCCCGGTATGGTAATCGGAAAAGTTGTTTTTGTGAACATCCGGATCAGGAGTATATCATGCATTATTTTTCAGATCGTGATATCCGGTCTATGCCTGGTTTTATTGGTTATACCGGGTGGAATGATAGTATTGTTCCTTGTAAATATACTCCTCGTTGGTGTCCCAGGAAGAAAGGCGGTGTGTAAGTATGGCTCTTGCTATTGTTTTAGTAATCTGCGCTACTGTGATTGTAGTGATTTATATGTTATGTCGTGTCCGTGAAAGGGAACAGGATCTGGAGGACGTGTATGAAGATATTTCTTTGTTACGTGTTTCGGTGGATCGTTTTAATTCGATCGAGGAAGTCAATGCAAATAATCTCTCTTGTTTGTCTGATCATTTAAAACACGTTGATGAGGAAATCGATGAAATACAGAACGAGTTGTGCAACCGTTTGTAGCTTGCAACGTGCACTTTACCCTTTACGGTAGGGGGCACCCGGTTAGCCTTGTGGCCAGGGACAGCGCCCACAAGCGAAGCGGGGCGCGTCCTTGGGCGCAAAGGTCCCGCGGTGCCGGGTTCCTGCCGTCAAGGGCGTTGCCTAGGGTTAGTATTACCCCTAGGCAACTTTTGTAACGTGTAACAAAACTCTTGTAAGTATTGTATTTACTGAATTTGCACTGTTACAAGTACTTGTAACAAATGGCTGTTACAATATAACTTTTGTAACAAAATGGAGAAGCACATGGAGAGCAAAAAAGATACCAGTTGTCGGAAATGGATGATCACTATCAATAATCCATTGGATAAAGGCTTTACACATGAAAAAATTAAAGAAGTGCTTTCTTCTATTCGGTCTCTTGACTACTGGGCTATGTGTGATGAGATTGGAAACGAAAAGCATACTTTACATACACACATTGTTATTCATCGTGGCGGTCAACTTCGGTTTAGTACTTTACAAAAAAAGTTTCCCCCTGGATCACAGCTTGATATGCTCCGGGGTACATTGCAACAAGCAAGGGATTACATTCGCAAAGAGGGAAAATATAAAGGTACTGCGAAAGAAGAAACAAATTTAAAAAATACGTTTGAAGAGTCTGGCATTGTTCCGGACGAGCACCAGGGACAACGGAATGATCTAGTTGCCTTGTATGATATGATTAAAGATGGAAAAAGTAATTATGAGATCCTTGAAGATAATCCAAACTATATGATGCAGCTGGAGAAAGTGGAACGGTGCCGGGAAATACTCCGGTATGAACAGTTTAAAAATATAGTTCGTGAGATGCATGTGGAATACTGGTTCGGTGATCCAGGAAGTGGCAAGACTTCCGGAGTATATAAATTATATGGCGGATACGATAAAGTTTATCGCGTGACTGATAACCGGAACCCCTGGGATGGATATAAGGGGCAAGATGTTATTTTGTTTGATGATTTCCGTGCTTGCGATTTTGATATCAATATATTGCTTAAGTGGCTGGATATTTACCCTCTTGAACTGCCGTGTAGATATAATAATAAACAAGCCTGCTTCACGCACATATATTTTACAAGTAACATTTCTTTTGACCAGCTTTTCAGAACTGTGCAGTCAGAAGATGCCAGTACCTGGAATGCTTTTTGCAGACGCTTCAATGTGATCAAAGAGTTTCGGGACGGAACGCAGTTTGATTATAAGGGATATGATGATTTTTTGAAAAATAGATGGTTGCCACTTGACGATTCCGTGGATTGGTTCCGTAAGAATTATGGTGTAAAAGTTTAGAGGGGCTTGCGCCCCTCTTCTTATTTTTCCTTTTCGCTTTTCTGTGGGTAACTCAGACCCAGTATTGCCATCAGATTTCTGTATGCTTCTAGTTCTGTTTTTCCCTCTGCGTATTGCTGATTTAAAAATCTCTGCATTTCAATAGCTGTCATTTCTTCATCCATAACCTGCACCCCTTTCTTGGGGATATTATAGGTTTTTTCCTTTCTGTTTGTCAATATTACAATCTCCAGCTGATACACTTCTCTAAAAAATCAGGGTCACATTGTGCCATTATCGCGCCTATGGTTTCAGATGCTTTGCTTTTGTCTGTATATCCCTCACATATTTCATTGATTCTATCGAGTCTTTCTTTCATTATTTCACATCTGATTTCCAGTTCTTTTTTTGTCATGTTGTTCCTCTTTCTCCCCGTCCTGCCGATAGGTCAGCAATTATTTATATTTTTTCTACGTAGATATATTCTTGGTTTCCGTTGTCATCGGTGTAGATCCCGTCGTACATTTCCCATATTCTGTTTGCTCCTGCTTCTGTGTAATTTTGGTTAAATAACTGTTTTCCGCTTTCTGTTACGATCCTATAATTTTCTTTTTTGGCTTTCTTCATTTTGTTACCTTTCCGGCTCCGGCGGAGCCTATCACGTTTTTGGGTTTCTGCTCTGGGTTGTTGGTTTTAGTTTTTCTTCCTGGGTCTTTCTGCTTCCATCATCTCCTTTTTTTATAAATTCGTTTTCGGTGTATCTGTCTTGGGCGTCTGAATAATGGAAAATTTTTCTCCTGGGAAAAGTCAAGAAAACTATAAAAATTATTTTTTTCGATTTTTATAGTTAGATAAAAATTCATTACTTTGAATTTTTACGGTTCTTTACTTGGACCAGGTGAAAAATTATTATTCAGACTGATGCACAAGACACATCGAAAATGAATTGAAAAGGAGATGTACCGGAAAGACCAGGAAGAAAAAAGCCCCTTGAGGGGTTTGGGGTGTTTAATTCTTTTCATTGGGAACGTAGTGACCTTTGAAAAGTTTCCTTCCGTATCCCGACTGACTGGACTATCAGGATCAGATATATTTATCAAGGTCAGCGCAGCTGTTCATTTTAACCTTGATAAATATATCTGTGATCCTGATACCCTCGAAGTATGAAAGGGGGTTCAGTCATGAAATACCTAACGGAGAAAGACAGATACCTGATTGAAAAGTTACACCAGGAAAAGACACCGGTAGCAAAGATTGCGGAGATGATCGGATGCTGCAGAGCTACTGTCTACAATGAAATTAAAAGAGGTACTTTTATTGCAAGGGGTAAGTTGTGGCAGGATGAAAAACGCTATGGTTATGATGTAGGACAGCGGATCCATAAGGAAAATATGAGCCGTAGAGGTCGGAAAAGAAAATTATCTGCTGATGATCCTTTTCTTTCTGACGTGGCTGCTTTGATCCTGAATAAAAAGTATAGTCCGGAAGCTGCACTGTATGCGCTCCCGGATCACAAGTTATGCGTGAAGAGCATATACAATTATGTCTATGCTCACCGGATTAAGGGTGTAACTGTTAATAATTTACCTTATGCGAAACCTAGGAAAAAGAAAAAGAATGAGGAAGAAACAACCAAAAGAGAATTTTCTCGGGGTAGATCCATCGAAGAGAGACCCAGGGAGATCCTGGAACGTAAAGAATATGGTCATTGGGAAATGGATACAGTTTACAGTTCCAGGGATGATCTTACGTGTCTGTTGGTGTTATCTGAAAGAAAATCACGTGATGAACTGATTTTTAAGATCAAGGACAGAACTGCAAAATCTGTGATCAGGACACTGGATCAGTACGAAAGAAAAATAGGTTCTCCGGCATTCAGGGGAAAGTTTAAGACAATTACCTGCGACAATGGAATGGAATTCGCAGATTGGCAGTCTATCGAAAGAAGCTGCAGAACTAAGAAGAACCGTACAACAGTCTACTTCTGCCATCCGTACTGCTCTGGGGAACGTGGAACGAATGAAAACAGTAACCGTTTTATCAGACGGTGGATTCCAAAAGGTGATGATATTGGTTTGTATTCAAAAGCAGAGATACAAGCTATCCAGGATTGGATGAATCACTACCCCAGGAGACAGTTTAACGGTCTGTCCGCTTCCGATCTTGTAGGTTAACCAGGCACCTGATGAAAGGCATGAAAACTTGCCTTTTCTTTTGATGCCCTTTTTTCTTTTGTCCCCCGGGGAGATGGGCGGGGGACATATAGACTATCTTAGTAATCGTATTTTGATTACTTAGATAGTCTTATGAGGGGGTAGGAATGGTACCAAAATCTGTACCAAAAATTTGACAGAAAAACAGATTATGCAAAAGCTGTTGTAAATCTGCACAATAAAAGAGTACTTTTAGCGCCTGATCCGGTTTCTAAAAGCACTCTTCTTTTGTGCACAATTAACAAAAATGAATATCTGTCTAAATATTACTTGCAATTCTCAACATATTCCGGAAAAAAAGTCTTGTCAACCTATTTAATCTATGATAAGATAATCTCTGTTGTGAGTGTTTGAATGCCGGCGTGTCGGAATGGCAGACGAGGCAGACTCAAAATCTGTTGGTGGCAACACCGTATGGGTTCAAGTCCCATTGCCGGCAGTCAGCGCAGAATCAATATGATTCTGCGCTTTCTTTTTTTCTTTTTATACTTGAATCTTATTTCCTGCTTTTTCCATTTTTTTGCCAATCATCTCCTATGGATAAATTGTTACAAAATTGTTACAATCCATTTGTGCTTAGCTAACACAGACGTAACCGGACACCATGCAACAGGAAAAGGAGGAAGAAAGTATGTGTTTCAGATTCATTAACTGTTCTCAGTGGTTGAATGCATTCTGCGGCTACTTCAATTTCGGCTGCTAATATCGTTTTCAACGAATAGAGCGTGCCCCTGGCGCGCAACCGCAAAAAGGCTCTTCCTCCCGGGATGAGCCTTTTTATTTCTATACCATTTATGAAAATTTATACGTTTTTACCGGTAGTCATAACGAATGGTAATATCATTGTTACATACCCTTACTTCCGCAAGGCTTCCGGTGACGATGGGCATCATCGGTGCCAGATGTCCCAGATCCACGTCCATGATCACAGGTACATTCTTCTCTCCCGCCACAGCGAGGATTGCCTGATACTGATCCAGTCCCATCATCTCCTGTCCAAAACACAAGGGCCTGCCGATCAGGAAGCCTTTGACATACTGAAACCACCCTGCTTCCTCCATCTGCCACATGGCTCTACGGATAGCGAAAACATTCAGGTCACAGGATTCTAAGAACCAGATGATTCCGTCCTCTTTATATTTTTCCAGAAAATCCTTCGTCTTGTCAAACCGGGTTCCCAACAGATTCACCAGACAGTCCATGCAGCCACCTAATAATCTGCCGGAAAAGCAGATCTTCTGATCCTCTCCTGCTGCCTGTCTGCCAAGATAATTTTTCAGCACTCTGGGCTCTGTGGTGTTATATGGTAATAAAGGCTGTTCTTCATTTTTCAGAGACTCCTTTTCCCATTTATCATACCCGTGCACCTCTTTGGTCTCTCCGGTAAGTATTCCGAAAGTGTCTTTTAAAGATGCATGCCAGGGTTCCATGCCGAAAGCCGCCGCGCAGGGACCGTATACGGACGCGGTATCACAGATGGTTGCCAGCAGGTAGGTCATGTTGGTATTGTCGGAATAACCCAGATACCACTTCGGATCTGCTGCCCGCAGCCGGTCAAAATCCACCTGACTCATGGTCTCACACATCAGTTCGCCGCCACCGCAGGAGATCAGGCAACCATTGTCCGGACTGCAATAATAGTCCGTCAGCTCCTGTCCGCATTTTTCGGGCGTATTGCTGATGCCGATGCCTTCTTGCGCGTAACAGTTGGGACCAAGCTGTAATTGATATCCCAGTTCACGAAACTTTTTCTGTGCATTACCAAATGCACTGTAATAAGGTTCTATCTGACAGCCAAAAGAAGGGGCCACGAATCCGATGGTCCCTCCCTGCTGTATATTTTTCGGATATTTCATTGCTTTGTATCCTCCTATATATACTATGCATATTCGACTTCTCCATGCTCTGCACTCCCGAAATCGCAACGTCCATTCGCATTCCGGGCTATCGTCCTTCCTATGGTTAAGTGTTATGCGTCAAAGTCAATCTTGTTATATATGTCGAAGCAGTCAAAGGTTGCAAAGTAATCCTTCGGTGTCTCAGCACGACGGATCAGTTCCACGCTGCCGTCCTCTTTCAGCAAAAGCTCTGCGGATTTCAACTTACCGTTGTAATTGTAACCCATGGCAAAACCGTGTGCACCGGTGTCGTGGATAGCGATATAATCTCCGATGTCGATCTTCGGCAGCATCCGGTCAATCGCAAATTTATCATTGTTCTCGCACAGGGAACCTGTCACATCGTACTTATGGTCGCAGGGCTCATTCTCCTTGCCCAGCACGGTAATATGATGGTATGCTCCATACATGGCAGGACGCATCAGGTTCACGGCACAGGCATCCACACCGATGTATTCCTTGTGGGTATGCTTCTCATGAATCACCTGGGTTACCAGATGTCCGTAAGGCGCCATCATGTATCTGCCAAGCTCTGTGTAAATTGCAACATCACCCATACCGGCAGGTACCAGAACCTCCTCGTATACCTTACGCACGCCTTCGCCGATGGCCCGGATATCGTTAGGCTCCTGATCCGGACGGTAAGGAATACCGATACCACCGGACAGATTGATGAAGGTGATATGCGCGCCGGTCTCTTCCTTCAGCTTGACAGCAAGCTCGAACAGTTCTCTCGCCAGCGTGGGATAATAGTCATTTGTTACCGTATTGCTGGCAAGGAAGGAATGAATACCGAAATTCTCCACGCCCTTTGCCTTCAGGATCTTATATCCCTCGAACATCTGCTCCGTGGTAAAGCCGTACTTGGCATCTCCCGGATTGTCCATGATGTTATTACTGATGGAAAAATATCCGCCGGGATTGTAACGGCAGCTTAAGGTCTTGGGCAGATAACCGATGGTCTTCTCCAAAAAATCGATATGCGTGATGTCGTCCAGATTGATGGTAGCACCGATTTTTGCCGCATATTCAAATTCATGGGCCGGAGTATCGTTAGAGGAGAACATAATGTCCTCTCCTTTTACACCCATGGCATTGCTCAGCATCAGCTCTGTCAGAGAGGAACAGTCACATCCGCAGCCATATTCTCTCAAAATATTGATCAGAAACGGGTTGGGAGTCGCCTTCACTGCAAAAAACTCCTTGTACCCCTTATTCCATGCAAATGCTTCTTTCAGTGCTTTTGCATTCTCACGGATTCCCTTTTCATCATAGATATGAAACGGTGTAGGATATTTTTCTGCAATCTTTTCGATCATATCTTTGGTAACAAATGCCTTTTTTTCCATAAGTATCTCCTCTAAATCTATATTTATTACAATAAAGTACTTCTCATCTCTTCCGGAGTCAAAGTGCTTAAATATGCGGGTGCCACATCAAATACAGTCTTGCAGCCCTTCTGGCCTTCCTGATTCATGCGGTAAGCTGCTCTTGCATAAGCAGTCAGTACGCAGGAAGTGAACTCCGGGTTGGAATCCAGCTTCAAGCTGTACTCAATCACATGATCATGCTCACCGTTTAAGCCGGTCTTGCCGGTACGCAATACAAAGCCTCCGTGAGGAATGCCTGCATGGTCTCTCTGTAACTCTTCCTCAGTGATGAAATGCACGGTGGTATCATAATCTGCAAAATAGTTGGGCATGGTCTTGATCTGCTCTTCAATCTGTGCCTTGTCAGCACCCTCCTTAGCTACCACGAAACACTCTCTGGTGTGCTTCTGTCTGGTGGTCAATACCGGATTTTCACAGTTTCTGACAGCTTCCAGTGCGGCTTCTACGGGAATGGTATACTGCTTGGCATCCTTAACACCGGGGATACGGCGGATTGCGTCAGAATGTCCCTGACTGACACCCTTGCCCCAGAAAGTGTAATCACTGCCGTCTCTTAAAATTGCGTTGGCATACAGTCTGTTCAGAGAGAACATACCGGGATCCCAGCCTACGGAGATCATGGCTACCTTGCCGCCTTCCTTAGCAGCAGCATCTACCTGTGCAAAATGCTCGGGGATCTTCGCATGGGTATCAAAGCTGTCTACCACGTTAAAATATTTTGCATACTCTGCAGTCTGTTTCGGCAGATCGGTGGCGGAACCTCCACACAGCACCAGGACATCGATCTTGTCCTGCATGGACAGTAACTGGTCTGCGTTGTATACTTTCACATCTGTTAATGTCTTCACTGTGGAAGGATCTCTTCTGGTGAATACTGCCACCAGCTCCATGTCATCGTTCTGTTTTACTGCACATTCCATTCCTCTTCCTAAATTACCATAACCTAAAATTGCGACTCTGATACTCATTTTCTATCCCTTTCTTTTTATAACATGATGTTGGGGACAAAATCCCCGCCCTTGATACCTGCTATAACAGCTTTTCTGTTCTTCCACAACAGAAAGCGCTATTCTCTTTACTTATTATGTGCAATTTTTATCAGGGCAATTTCATTACGCATAGCGTCCTTAAATACTCTGACAAAGTTCTTCTGCCCGCTGTAGAGACAGGCATCACCACTCTTCCCGGTCACCGTACCGGTGAGAATGTACTCGGAATCTATGATGAGACGGATCTGATCTGACCGCTGTTCCTCTTCCTCCGGCTCTCTGAAATGCTCCGGAACGAGATACTCTATGATTCCGGACTTTAATTCTGTATCTTCCGGAAACAATTCTCTGTTATCCTCCGAGATCAGTACTACCTTTTTCCCGGCAGCCACCAACGCTGCAATCTCCGTTTTCCATGCTTCGAGGAATTCTCCACAGGCAGAAAAGTAGATCCGCATCTGTGCATCCTGCAGCATATGCCGGAGCCTGTCACAGATATGATCGTACCCTTCGATGGTAATATAGCCTTCCCTAGGCAGGGACTTCTTCGGTCCGCCGGCGATCAGTGCATTTCTCACTCCCGTCAGATAACGAAGTCTGTTGTCACAGTACTCTTCTAACGATACCGCAAGATATTTAGAAGCACTGCCTTCGATCACATATGCGGCACCATGTTCCACTAAAGATGCCAGGCCATTATATACATTCGACCGGGAGATCCCCGTCAGCTTCGCCACTTCATATCCGGTCAGTTCTTCATTCTGAAGAAGGCACAGATAGATCGCAGCCTCCTGCCTGCTCAGTCCGAACAGGGTAAGTTGTTCTATGATTGCCGCTTCTTCCATAGATGCTCCTTTAGTAGTTCTTTACAGGAACACTATAGTAAGGATTCTTTATTTTGTCAATAGGGGAAATGATTATTGAGAAAAGATGTCAGTAACTTGAAAGTTACGAGCCATGCAAAAATAGAACGGAATGCCTCGGTGGGAGCTTGCT